>Ga0114916_1000192_pt1 | contig 45563 bp, 60 predicted proteins | sample MalvirAntarct_66_FD_83501 | JGI IMG/M metagenome (GOLD analysis project Ga0114916, IMG submission 83501) | Marine viral communities from the Global Malaspina Expedition - Malaspina viral metaG Antarct_66 | ecosystem: Environmental > Aquatic > Marine > Oceanic | place: West Anvers Island... | reverse complement strand
TCACCATCTCGCCACCGTTTACGGGTGCAGACGCCTCCAGACGGGCTTCCAGATCTTGGTGATCGCGCACCACCCGAATGGCCGTCGGGCTTCCGTCATCATCGACAAAGGCTGGATGGCGCAATTCGAGTGTATGCAGGATCACCACATCGGAAGGAGCGGCTGCATAAGCCTCTCTGATGGCCTGGCTAAGAGTTGGATCGGGCATGGGTCAAAACGCAGACACAAAAAAACCGGCTCAAGGCCGGTGGGTTGAATTCGATCGGGAAAGCAGTCGTTACCAGGTGAAGGCCTGGATCTCTTCCATTGTGGTAAGTGCAGCAATTGCCGTTTCCGCTTCATCACTGGCCGTTCGGATGGCTTCGCGCTCGGCGTAAACGTCTTGCAAGGACGTGGTGCTGTTCAGGGCGTCTCGCTCTCTGGCGCGATCCACTTTCCAATCGGTTGCCGCAATCCGCTCACCAGCCTCCGATTTAATCCGACCGATCAAAGCTGATCGTGCCGCTTCCAATTCCGCCGCTTGTTGAGATGCAACAGTATCGGCGTCTTGCTGCTTAACCTCATCGTCAGTGATGCCGCCATAGCGATCGACAACCTTACCATCGACCAATTGAAAGCGGTGACCGAGCTTGGACGGCACAGGCAGCTTGAATTGACCGTTAGGGCTAATCACGCCCCAGTCATCGCTATGGGGAAAGCTGATTTTATCGACCATGATTAGTTACCTCCGATGATCGGCACGATGTAGGGATAGTTGGTGGAGTGATAGGCGCTGTCGAAGATGTAGACGTTAAATCCCGGCACATTGGAGCTCATGTCGCCCTTGTCTGCGATCGCCTCAAAAATGCTCTTGGTGTCGATGTGCGACATGTAGATGCCGTAGCCGCTGTCAGAGTTGGGGCTATAGGAGATCATGAAATCACTGTCGCGGATGGGCGCGAATGAGCGCCCATAACTGCTGTCCTGATGCTGCAAGAACACATACTTGCCATCGGACACCCGGATCAGGAACACCTCGGCCCCAGCCCCGTAGTAGTAATAGGGCTGGTAACAAATGACATATTTGCCGTCGTTTGAGATCTGGAAGCGGAGACCGTTACGGTCCCCCTGTTCCATCCCATAGGACGTTGTAGTGCTCAGCGTGTGGGTCGCTTCTTGCGTAAAGCCACCAGCACCATCGGGCGTGAACCGATCCAGCATGCAGTAGCTGTGTGGCTCCATCCGAACGATGATTACCTTGCCATCATCGCATGGCAGAACAACTGCACGGTACAGACTTTCACTGTATCCAGCCGAGTTTGCCGTCCAGTCAAAGAAGGTGTGGTTGGCCTCGTCCAGAGCATCAAACCAGGTTTTGCGATCAGAGGCGTGTATGTCGAATGGAGCCACGTTTGAGTAAACATGCAAACGCATGCCCGTGCCGCCGTTGGTATTTTCGTTGACCACAAGGGTGCGGGTTTTCTCGTTGTATCCGATCATCCCGTATTTGCTGTAGGTGCCAAAATCGTTCTGGGCGTAGAACTTGTTCGCCGTCCAGGCCAAGTGCCAGCCTTCGGTTCCAGATAACCGGCCCGGCGCGATGGCACGGGGCGCGACCCCGGCGTATTGGTTTTCCATAAAGAGGGCGAGGTTCTTATTGGTCTTGTTGTTGACCCAAACGCCAACATTACGAAGTGCTGTTGCCGCATAAGGGGCCGCCCGGCCAATCATGGAGCCATCGGGAGCCACAGCCAGCGAGATATGGCCCAAATGGCCGCAGCGCGCCGTGTTGTCGCCGTATGACGAGTCCGTTGAAGAGATGTTGGAGTTGGTCTGACCGTAAGAATACCAGTTGTTAAAGAACTCGGTACCTTCGCCGCTGGTGGTCCCTTGCATGTAGCTGGTGGAGTTATAGTTCTGCCGCCCCACTTCCTGAAGATAGTGGTTGTAGAGAATGGTGCCCCAAGGCGAGGTGCTATACATGGTCACCACTGCAAAGGCCGGACGCTTCCACGGATCCAGGAGATCCGTGTTCATGTGATGCTGCTGCTGTTTGACAGCGTTAAACGTCAGAATATCCATCGTCAGACCTCCGTGATGGCGTCGATTTGCCCATCGGGCGTATAGGTGAAAGTGAAGCTGCGGGCATAGTCGATGCCGCCAATGCTCAGCGTCTCGGCATAGCCCATCATTCGGCTTTGATCGTCGTAGGTGATGTTGTCCACGAGACGCGGGCCTTGCTGGATAGAAACGACCCGCCCCAAGGGGTCATAGGTCAGGTCACCAGAAACGATGGTGCCCGTGAACAAGGCTGCGTTGGCTGCGTCCACCGAATAGCCAGCCCCAGCGCCCAAGTAGTTCCCGAGATTGACCTCAAACTCAGCCAATTGATCGTTGATCTGGGTTTCCAGGGCATTGTTAAAGGCTTGGATGTTGGCGAGCGCCGTATTCAGGTCCGCAATGACCGTATCGTTCACAAATCCGGTCGCCGTGGCCAGCCAGAGCGTATTGATATGCGCCTTCAACGCTTCGGTGATGGCCTTCAGCTTGGCTGGAATGTCCTTGGCCTTCGAATTGCTGAAGATATCAATATCTTCATCGAAGGTCGCAAAAGGCGAGGTGTCTGGAATGGGGGGGATTGTGAGGGGCATGGATGTTTCTCCAATTACAGGTTTTCAAGGACGCTTTCGCCAAAGGCTTCGAGAGAGCGCTCACCGACCATGACGTCACCGGCGAGATCCAAATTGCTGTTATCCCGGTTCATCAGCTTCCAGCGTTCCTCGCCACCGAAAGGCACATCACCGATGCGGGTTGCCCGGGTCAGCATGAGCAAATCTTCCCCGCTCAAATCCGGGGAATAGAAGCCGACGGATTTCAGAGCGATCTTTTGCTTTAGGGCCTCATAGGCCAGCGGGTCCTGGATGTTTTCCATGAGCTCCATGGCCTTCACCATGAGGGCGAAGTCATCCATGCGCATATTGGGCTGATCCAGTTTGGCGCTGATGGCCGAGAGCGCATTGGCTTCGGCTGATTTGAGCGTTTGATAGTGGGCAAGGTTCGTCATGTCAGGTTCCCTCAGAACAGTTCGATGCCAAGGGCGCGATAGTCAGATCCGCGTCTGGCCGATACGATCAATGTTTGCAGATCAAGACCGGTGGCATTGGCGACAATGACCGCCGCCGCTTCCGCAGCAACAGCCGCACTTTCCGCTTCACCGGCCCAGAAGGTTGAATTGGTCTCCGCCGTTTTCGCTTCATCAGCAAACGAGCTTGCGGAGAGAGAAGAGCCTTCTGCCTGAGCCGCCGACTGGGCAGCATTGGTTTCCGCATTCGCTGCGTTTATTTCAGAGGTGGCCGCGATCCCAGCAGAAAGGGCAGCGGCTTCCGCATGACCTTGGGCGATACCTTGGCAATTGGTGGCGGAGCTGGATGCAGTTTCCGCTGCCTCGGCAGAAGTTGCTGCGGCTTGCGCCGATTCCTCGGCATTGGCCGCTGCTTGTTCAGCCGCCACCTGCGCTTGGCCAGAAGCCGTTGCAGAAGACGCGGCTCCGGCTTCAGAAGTCTGGGCATTTGCAGCACTCAACGCTGCCGCATCGGCACTATCCGACGCTGACTGAGCACTGGCCTCGGCGTTGGCTTCCGAGGTCGCTGCCGCCACAGCACTGTTGGAGACACTTTGCTCATGGGAGAGAGCATTGGCCGCACTGGTGGCAGCCTGCGCTTCGCTGTCGGTCGCCGAAGCCACCATTTCGTCCAACGTCGTGAGACTACCCTGCAATTGGGCGTCCACATCGGCCATGGCCTTGGCCACAGTTTTGACGGCTCCGCCTTCCGTTTGAACGACAGACTGGTCATCGCCATGAACGATTTGGTGCAGCAGCTGTCCGTCCGCCGTTGTTTGTGCAACGGCAGCCGCCAAATCAGTTTGCAGTGACATAAGAGATTTCCCTTACCAGGCCATTGGACCCGGCAGTTTTTGGTGAACAAGAGTGTTCAAATCAGTGATGGTCGACAGCAAGAGAGCCGGATCGTTTTCAAGGAAGATGTCGAGTGCATCCCCATCCAATGTAGGCCGCTCTCGGATCTCCAGATCAGAAGTGACCTCCCAGAGAACCCCGTTTTTCAATCGAGCTTCAAACTGGCGCGTAAAGCGGGCTTCATGGCCGACAAGACCAAGCCCACCCAAAAGATTGATTTCAAACCATTCCCCGCCTTCCTTGGCATGCCAGCGATACCAGGCTTCAAAAAGAGCAAATTGCTCACGACGAAACAGCCAGCGCACGGAGATGCGACTTGGCACCTGTGTAAAGCGCCGACGTTGACGAGCAGGTCCGGCCTCCATCTCGGTGCGAAGGATCGCTTCGCCTGGATGAACGCCATAGCCGTCAACCGTCGGGAGTGGCAGGGTCTTGGGCCAGTTGATCGTCATTTGTTTAGGCCCTTCTGATTATCGATATGCCCCTGCTGCCGGATTGAGCCCGTAGCGTCGTTCCATGGTCGGAGCTAAGCCTTCGCCGCGACCGATGTTGCGGGCAATCTGACCTTCGATCTGCTCCACGATGATGTCGAGCCGAAGACCACCGCCGCCATCGGAGCGCCACTGGGCTCTGGCTTCCGTGCCCGGAGCCCGGTTGTCGACATGGACATTAACTTTCACTTCCGGCTTTTGACCCAGTTCAGAACCAAGGGCCCGCATTTGTCCCGGCGTGAAAACCGTCTCCCCACGCTGTGCGATGATCGGCACTTCGTTACCGACAACACCGCCACCATGAAAACGGGGCGCATTGTCAAAAACTGTCGGGTGGACAGATCGGCTCGGCAAAGGATCAGATCCAATGACGCCACCGACATGAGCCACCTGAACAGGACCGGGTGCTGGGAAGTCCCCAACCATCCCTGAAGATCCGCCGAACAGACTTCCAGCGATGGATCCAAAGATGCCTTCAAACAAGGCCCCGAAAGGCTTGACCACCGCCATGCGGTAAGCAGCCCGCAACGCCTCTTCAGCGATGGAGTTAAACAAATCAGACGCACTCACCTTGCCGGTGGTCGCCCATTGAACAAAGGCGTCCTCGCTGGCCTTCAAAGCCCTGGAGGTTGCCTGCTCAAATTGTTGGGCCGCATCAGATGATTCCCTGGCATAATCTCGCAAAGCTCGGACAACACCAGCGGACCAGTCCTGACTGGCACGGCGCATCTGGTCGTAGGCCTGCTCAGAGGCCCGAGCGAAGGTTTCCTGATCAATGGCCCCCGCAGCCAACAGCTCATTTAGTTTTCTGACCTCGGCGGCATAGGCTTCCTCAGCCGTTCGAAGCTCTTCTGTGAGAGCCTTGCCCTGTTCTCTGATGCGGGCTGCGTCTTCTTCGGCCTTTGTCCTGGCTTCAATGGCTTGTTTTTCATCAAAGAGAGCTCCGGCTAGATCTTGGACCTGGGTCCGTTCGGCGTCCGTCGCCTCGGCAGACAATCGCCGAAGCGCCTGAGAAATGAACCGCCGCCGATCGGTCAAAGCCAATTCATCCCGCTCGGCCCTAAGGCCCTCGATGATCCTGGTATTGGCAGCCTGTTTTCTGTGGACGGCTTCGGCTTCCTGTTCAGCCAGACGGGATAGTTTGGCATCACGAACAGCTGCCGCCCGGGCCATGATTTCGCCAACCTGATCAAGATTACCGCCGCCCGGTTCGATCAAACCCTGCATTTCAGAGATGAGGCGCTCATATTCAGCCCGAATGCGATCGGGCCCCTGATGGGTAGCCTCGAAGAGTTGGCGCTGAAGGTCAGTTTCAATCTGCGCAATCCGTCGAGACCGGTCTTGAGCCGAACGAATATCGGCCTCAATGGTATCGGGTGTCGTGGTGCCATCGGGTGCCGGAGCGCTATCGCCGTTATCCCTTTGCATCCAGGCGAGCTTGGCTGCCCATTGGCGGTATTGTTCGACCCGCTCCTGAAGGCGACGTTCGAGTGCCACCTTGCGACCCCAGGCAATGGGGTCATCCAGAAATCCGATGTCGCCAATTTCATTAAGCTCTCGGGCGATCTCTTGGAGTTCTTGTCGGCGTTCTTCGACGATGCGTCGCGTCGAGCGTTCCGACAGCCCCTCGAAATTGAAATCACCGGACAAGGCCAGCTTGATCTGCTCATAGGCGGTGGCCGCATCAGCAGCCAGATCAGCAAGCCCCGATGAGATGTCGGCAATGGCCGGAGCCAAATCCAACATCGCACGGGTTAGGTTGGCAGAAACCACCTTGCCCAAGGTGTCTAACTGGTCGCGAGCCTTCTCGGCATTGCGGACCAGGTCTTCTTCCAGAACAATCCCAAGATCGCGGGCATGTCGGCGGGTCGCTTCCAGCGCGTCTGCACCTCCAACCAACATATTCACCATCGCGACACCTTCACTGTCGAACAGTTTGAAGGCGAGACGTAGGCGTTCAGCAGGGTCTCCTGTGCGTTTGAAGGCCTCTGCAACATCGTTCAACAAATCCTCGGAGCGACGGATGTTGCCATGCTGGTCACGGAGCGCGATGCCCATATCGGTCAAGGCCTGTTTGGCTTCACCTGTCCCTTTGGCGGCTTCGGCCACACGCCGGGTAAAACGTTGCAATCCCATATCGAGTGTTTGTTGCTGGACGCCCGCCAACTGAGCGGCAAAGCGCAATTCTTGCAGCGCCTCAATGCCGACGCCGAGCTTGTCCGCTGTTTTGCCGATGGCATCGGCGGCAGAGATAGATCGATCAATCAGTGTCGCGAGACCACCCACGGCAGCAGCGCCAACCAAAGCACCACCCAGTGCCCGCATACCTGTGGTGAGCATTCGGGCGCGCTCCCCAAGGGAAGACAGGCCGCGCGAGGCTTTCCCACCAGCCCGTTCGATCTTTTTAAGGGATCGCTCTCCGCTCTCACCCACATTGACGAGCTCAGCTTTGACCTTATTGCCACCCTCGACAGCCAGTCGAACGGCGTATGTATGTTTGGCTTTGGCCATCAGGTTTCTTCTCGTGAGTTCAAAGCTTCGACCAATCCGGCCTCTGCCGATTGCAGCAATTCAGAGGTGACCGAAAGGTCTGCCCCACGGGCTTTAGCGATTTGAAGCGCCACGCCCAGATCAATGCCGAGCACATGCCCGGACGTGGTTACGCGCATCTGCCCGAGGCAGGCTTGAAGCACGTCCCAGGCTTCATGTTCTTCAACGGTGATCAGGGCGTATCGGCGTTTTGGACAGGCTTGCCCGCAGTCCGTTTCACACCCTTCGCAGTATTGGGGCCCTCCGCCTGGCTGGAAGTGCCAGCGGCAGAGAGCCCGGATCCGTTTTTTGCGGCGGTGAGCAACACCTGCTTCAGGGTGAATTCCTGAAAGAACCGCTCACCAACAGGATAGAGCGACATCAGGGCCGCAACGTTTTCCGGCGTCACATCCGGGTCGTCTTCAATGCCAGACCAGGTCGTGATATGGCGAAGCGCCAATTCTTTGATCAACAGATCCTGGAAAAGACCATCTCGCTCGGCATCAACCGATAGATCCGGCAAGCCCTCGGTGGTTAAACCCGCTTCCAACAATTCCTTGCTCTGAACTTCCAAACCTTCGACCCGCCGACGGGCAGAAGCCTGGGCTGCTGCCATTCCTGCGGTGGTCAGGGGGTTGACGGTGACCGTGACACCATAGGGCAGCTCAATATCGAATGGCTCACTGGGTTGTTTTAAGGAGATCATGCGTAATCACTCCCATCCAGATCGTTTGTAAGGGTGACATCCAGCATGCGTCCTGCGGTCTCATTGTGAGCCCCTTGAAAATTGAAACTCGCCTGCACACCGCCAGGTCCATCGACGGCCAGCTTTGGTTTCGGCAGGTAGACCTCGTGAGCGGCAAACATGACGCTGGCGCTGCCAACCGTGTAGCCGAAGGTCAGGTCCACTGGCGTACCATTTGCAGCCAGATCAATCAGGGTGGTGTCTGAAAACCGCACATCAATGCGACCCGTCAAAGCTGCCACCGTGGGATCGGCCCCATCGATCTTGCCGTCAGAGCGGATGGTTTCGATTTTCTCGAGGTTGTTCGAGTAATTGAGCGACCCACCTGTCAGATTGCCGATCGGACTACCACCTCGGGTGATGGAGCCCTGAAACTGGCTGATCCGTGTAAAAGCGAGAGATGTCGGCGTTCCGCCTTGGGACGTGTCGTTGCGAACCTCTCCCTGCGCGATGACCCCAAGCGTTGCCGCCGCCGCGCCCGATCTCTGAAATTCCAGCGCGATGGATCCCAGCACAACGCCGGTATGTTGGAAAAATGCGGGGACCTGAGGCATGCCGACCTCGGCCGTGTAACTGGGCAACGCGTCATTCCCGGAGGCAAACACATGGTCAAATGTACCATCGCCGTTATCCGTGGTAACCGGATCACCAAACAGGCCGGTGAGCCAGATACCTAGGTATCGGGGATCCATTGGCACCACCACTTCGCCTTCGTCATTGATGACATCCTGCAACGGGGCCAAAGGATCACGTCCTTGTCCCAAAACAGGATCATCAATGAGGCCCTGTTCGGAGCCTAAAGTGCAGCGATTAAAAGGCATGCGGATATAGTCGCCACTGGCCGCTTGCCCATAAGCGGTTTCCCGCTTGAGCAGCAGCGTGGCGCTCGAACCATAGGCTCGGGCCATGGGTATTCTCCTGGTTTATAAAAAATCAGCCGAGAGGTGTGTCGGCTTCAAACTCAATAGCGACAATCAGTGTTCCAGCCTTAATGGCCGGGCCCCCGACCACCGCTTCGGTGTCGATTTCTGGGCGGCCATAGGTCAGGCCGAAGGCCAAGCCGCCGAGAGTTGGATCGGCATCAAGGGCTGCGCCGACCTCCTGCAACAGAGTGTCAAAGGTGGTATCGCGGTATGGCGCATCCCCATTTTCAACGTAAATCTCAATCTCGACGTCCTGTTGGCAATAGATCCCGCCAAAGCCACCCAAAGGCTGTTCGGGTTCGTCTGCCGTTCCATCGCGAAGGATGATTAGTCCAGCAGACGGGATTTTCTCAGGCACAGCTGAATTGCGTTCGACAGTGACATCAGGAATGGCCCTTAGGACCGACTGCAGAGCCATTAAAATCTGCTCGGTTTTACTCGGCACCTTGAATTGTTCCCCAAATGTGGTACATTATGGACATAAGGAGTTGAACCATGCCCAAAACAGAAATGATCCGCGCCCGCGTCGAACCAGACCTCAAACATGAGGCCGAAGAGGTTTTTGCCGCCCTTGGCCTATCAGCCACCGAGGCAATTACATTGTTCTACAAGCAGGTTAGCCTTCATCATGGTCTTCCCTTTGAGGTCAAAATACCCAATGCGGAGACGCTTGACGCAATGCGCCAAGCCAGCAACAAAGATAGCCTTACCAAGTACGGCAGTGTCAAAGACCTGATGGCCGACATTGACAATGCGTGAGCTTCAGGTCACTTCGCAATTCAAGAAGGACCTCAAAAAAGCGAAGAAACGTCGAAAAGACCTCAGCAAACTCGAAAGCATTCTCGACAAACTCATCTCAAACGAAGCGCTCGAACCCAAAAACAGGCCCCATCGTCTTGCTGGCGATTGGAAGCCATGCTGGGAATGTCACATTGAGCCAGATTGGCTATTGATCTGGGACGAAGACGAAACCTCGGTCACCTTGATCCGCACCGGCACACATTCCGACCTGTTTGATTAATTTGGCCCTTTCATATGGCGATCAATGAGGTGCGGTGTTCGGCGAGACCAGGTTTCCGCTGCGCGGCGCACATCCAGTCGCTTGGGCATTTTCACCTGTGGCACCATCACAAACATCACCACCGTGGTGATCCCTGATTTGATGCGACCTGTTTTGGTAAACGAACCACCTTTAGCACGACGACCAACGCGACCGGTCTTGCCGCTCACACGAACGCCATCGACGACCAACAAGGAAGGCTGTCCACGCCGATACACAAATCTCAGTGGCCCAAACCGATGCTCTGGAAAACTGGATGGTGTTATCCGTTTTCCCCCAACACCTCGTTTCGGAGCCGCAGCCGTTGGAATGGCCAACCAAAAGCCAGACTTGCTTTTGATGACCGTTCCCCGATCAAAGGTTCGGACAATCTGCGGTGCTTTTGACCAGACAAGGCTCGCTGCATCGTAGCCCTTATTGGGATATGCCCGGCTGCGCCATGAGCGAGCCAACCGTGTTCCCAGTCCAGCAGAAATTACCTGACGCCGAAGGCTGCCCTTAAGCCCGTCACCGGCATCTTTGATCCCACCAGTAACCGCTTTCTCAATTTGGCGTAGTTCTGCTTTGAAATCGGCTTTCATGGAACCGGCAATGGAGGCCGCGAGCTTCATGCAGGTCTCACATCCAATGTCCAAATCAATCGATCAGGATCTTTGCGTTCAGGTTCCCCCTGCACGACATAGCTTCTTTCATTGAAAGTCACTTGATCGCCAGATCTTGGCTCAGGCACTTCAGAAACCCTGACATCAAACAGAGTAGTCTCTGAATGAACCCGGGTTTCACCAAAACCAATAATTTCATCTGGCCGTCGAGCGATGAGACGTACAGGCACGGCATCCTCACCGGACGGAATGTAGAGACCGTCAGATGCGATATTCGAATCGGCAAAAAGCACATCCATGGCCGTGCCCACAGCAGTCATCAGAAACTGCCGTTCAGGCGAACGCGCCCAATTGTCTCGCTGGCCGTGCCCCCAACGGCTTCAACGGCCACACCAATAAGGGTGTTGCCTGTCGCCGTTTTGGTCACGACCTTGTTGGTGTCATCCCAATAAACCTTGTCACCAGCACTCCAGGCTTGAGACGCAGCTTTGGACAAATCAAAGACGCCAACAAGGCTTGCCTCAACCTCATCGCCAGCAACCGCACTAATGTTGGAGATACCGAAAATACCGCCAAGCAGGAAGCCCCCGCCGGAAGCGACATCGTAGGGAACCGCAAGCGTGATGGTGTTGCCGGGTTGAATGTAATTTTTCATGGAAGGTTTCCTTTTCCAAAAGACGAAGGGCGACCTATTGGCCGCCCATCTCGTCAGAAATGATTATAATAAGCCCGTATTACGCGCCGGGGTTCTTGAACAGCCCGCGCCAATCAATGGCCTTGGCCCCGAAATCCAGTCGGCACTTGATTTCAACGCCGTCCACGTCAAAGCCGTTTCGGGTTTCGATATAGGCTCCTTGCTGGCCTTCCAGATAGGCGTATTCGATGGTGTCGATCTGATTCGGGTTGGCTGCCAGATACCAGGCCTTTTCACTTACAGCATCCAAGCGAGGTTCGGAGATTGGCGACAAGGTGCGAATCGACTGCGGCACCACATTGGCCGTATCGGCTGGCACAATGTTCTGAGCCACCATCTGCTCGGCCTTCAGCTCCAAAGAAGCTGGAACGATCAAGAACGACGGACGGATGTTCAAAACCGTTTTCTTGTCCATCCCGGTTTGTTTGGCCATGGCCGCGCGGGCAGCACCAACTGCATCAACAGAGAGCGCTGCTCCGGTTCCGGCCAGATTCTTGTGATCACCATGGAACAAAGCCTTGTTGTCGGCCATCGCTGGGTTTGCGGTGACGATGTCCCAGACCACGTCGCTTTCAAGCTGGGCGATGGAGTTGCCGTACATGGCGGGGATCCGGGTAAAGGCGTCCAGATCGTCGTTGATCAGAACCTGACGGGTGATCGCGACCACCCGGCCATAGGTTTCGATACGATAGCTTTCCTTGGACTCCCCAAGCGTGCCCCGTTTGAATTCGCCACTTTCGTTGACCTTTAAAAGCTGCGGCGCTTCGCCCAACTGCACCCGGTGCATGGCCTTGAAATCCGTAGCCAGAACCTGACGGCAAAAAAGCGTGAAGGTTCGTGGATAGACATCGTATGCTTGGCGAAGCGTCTTGTTAGTGACGGCGGCCAATATTTCCGGGAAATCCGATGTGGAATGAAGAGCACGGGTCGCGACCTCGTCTCGAGACATCCCTCGAGTATTTTCGCCCACATTGGCAAGGCTCTCGCGCGCCAGTTCCATCAGGGTCATGCCACGATATTCACGGGCCGCATCTTCCAACGGGAACAGTGTCGGGCTGTAGCGATGAAGCAGTGCGTTGCTCACGGCCTGGCGACGGGTCACGCGCTCATCCTGTCCGCCAAGGGGAACGGTAACCTGCGAGAAGGTGCGGGTTTCTTCTGATTTGGTGGCAACCTGATCCAGGATGATCTTGCGTGCCTCATCAAGGGAAACACCGCGTTTGACCAGGTCGTCGGCGACACCGCGTTCCAGATCAAGTTTGCCTGCCAGATCAAAAATGGTCGAGATACGTTCCCGCTCAAGATCACGGGCCTTTGTCACCAATGCGTCAGCATCGGGCTTCTGGACCTCAGGCGTCTTGTTTCGTTGCTCAAGGGCACGCTTTTCCTGCGGCTCCTGAACCTTGGGAGCATCCTCCGTGCTCACAGCATCTTCGGTCATCTCAGTTTCCTCGGTGATGGGAGTATCGTCGTCATGCATGGTGGAATTCCTTTTGCTGCAATCTTCAGCGTCGCCACGTTGCACGACGCACTCATGTGTTTGGGTGGTGTGGTTGGATCGAAAACCTGCGGCAGGGTCTGCCCCAACAGGCACGGCAGAAATTTCAAAGGGGGTCCAATCGACAGCCCGCCAAAGTTCCCTGCCTGCTTCCGACTTGCTCACCTCGTAGCGGTGAACCTGATAGCCAATGGAAACCGCCCGGATGTGACCGGCGACGATGTCGCGCCAAATCGGCTCGACCTCGTCTCGCTCAGAGAACCGGATCGTCGCGATACCCTGACCGTTCTCAAGGCGCGCGCTGTCTGGAAGAACAGAACCGATGACGGCATTAAGCTCACCGGTTTCATGCACCTTCAGAAACGGAGCCCCTCCGTTCAGCCGTTCAAGACGAACGTGGTCTGGTTCAAGGCTCAGGTCCTCATCGTAAGGGTCGCCCAGAAAAGGCTGGCGTCGAACCCGAGCTCCCGTTGACCAGACCACGTCAATGGTTCGGGCCTCCTTATCCGCTGAATTCGGCGCAAGCTCCGCCGCCCGGCGCATGGCCGGGAGTTCAATGGTTTTATCCATCTGATCCTCGTTTTCAGTCTGTGGTGTCGGTGGCGGCAAAAGCGTCCGTTGTTTGCGCGCTCCCGGTTTTGGTGACCCGCCTTGGATCGGAATCCAAAACGATCCCGGCTGCATCCAGTTTGGTGTTCATGCTGGCGATCTCGGCCAGCACGGCATCTGGGTTGCGGCCCTGCCGTGCAATGGCTTCCGCCAAAGTCATGGTGCCGGAACGAATGGAGAGTAGATCCGCCATGGCATCTTTCATGGGATCCACGGCTTCAAATTTCGGCGGCGACCACTCAACCGGCACCACCGGCTCAGGGATGTGCCCTGCCACCCATGCCGCCTCGGTAAACCAGTTCCAGACTGGCTGGCAAAGCATGGGAATGAACAACTGCCATTGAACAGCATCAATCATGCGCCTGAACTCAACGAGGCCGGCACGGATTGAGGAGTAGTTCACCTGGCTCAAGTCACCAGTGAGCAATTCATAGGGCACCCGAAACCCCGCCGATACGGTGTGAAGGCTGGCTCGTTTATACTCTGCATATCCACCTGTTGCGGCAGGCTGGTTAAACTTGATGTCCTTGCCGCCACGGGCATAAGCGATCAAACCAGGTTCAAACTGTTCGACGCGTTTGCCATCTGCATCGGTCACCGCCGGTGCAACGCCCTGCTGGGTTTCGTCATCGCCAAAAACAATCGCCGTGACACAGGCTTCCGTTTTCTTGCGGACAATCTCAGCCACCTCATAGTCATCAAGATCCCTCAAAGACCGGATGACCGGCGCTCCCCATGGAACACCGCGAACCTGCACACGCTGTTTCTCATAAACATGAACGATATCGGCGGCAGAAATCGCCTTGCTTTGAAAGCCTCCTTGGATTGCACCAAAGGCATCACCGGGATGGCTCTCATGGATCCAGTAGGCCTTTCTCCGGCCAATGCCATCGAATTGCACACCTTGGACAAGGCGGTCTTTCCCGGCAGTCTCGCCGTTCCGTGTCGCATCCAAGAAATCCGCTTCGAGAATCTGGATCTGCATCGGAACGTTCAGGCCATCAGAGGTCTTTCGCATTCGACGACGAACCAGCACCTCTCCGGCTTCGACCATTTCCCGACAAATCAGGGTCTGAAGACCATAGAAATCCAATTGACCATCGGCGTCACACTGGCGAGACCATTGGCCCCAAAGTTTGTTGACGGCCTTATCGAGTTCTTCATTCCCCGAAACGGCCCGAGGCATGATGCCCGCGCCGATGATGTTGTTGACCAGAACGGATACAGCCTTGGCCGCATGCGGATTGTTGCGGACAAGATCACGCATGCGATCGCGCAACAGGGCACTGGCCATACCGACTTCCGTGTCGGCAGATGTGCCCGCCGTTCGCCAACCATCGGTCCTGCGCCCCTTGGACGCGCCATCGTAACCGCGAGCAAGACCGTCAAACGCCTGACGGGCCAAAGCTCTCTTTGTTGCGGTTACGGGCGAAATTACGGCAACAGCTCTATCTAACCAGCTTACCGTCATCAGGAATTACCCCGACGAAAGCCAGCAAACCCAGCTATTGGCAATGTTTTGTTTTCTCCGGCAAGCTCCCGCTCAATGGTTCTGATCCGGCTGAGCAGATCCTCCGCCGATCCATATTCGACGGATTTACCGTCATAACTGACGCGCAACGTCCCGCTGGCATAGGCGCGTTTCAGCGCCGCCAGTTCTGTACCTGACCAAGACGTCATCAGAGTTTTTCCTTAAAACCAGTTTTCGCGCCGCCCCAACCAATCCGAACGGCGCTTTTCCGTCGGCGGGTTGGACGGGCGGTTGATCATACCCGCTGCTTCGGTATCTCCAGCCGGAACGCCAAGCTGATCTTCCAGGTCTGACCACTTTTCATCAGACCATCGATCAGCTCCCGCAATCCAGGCTGCAGCCCGGGCATAGACCCGGCAATCCAAAGCTTCGTTGCGCTCACGCAGTTTTTGCCATTCAAGGCGGGTAAACCCGCGTTTGTTCTTGACGGTGACAAGCTGCTCGGCGACCAGCTGTTTCAGCCATTCCGTCTCCACCCATGTCGGCAGATGAACCGTGCCCGGTAAATACTCGGCACCCTCGGCTCTCTCCTCATCCGTTGGGCGGGCCGCTCTTAGAAAACGGTAGGTCTCAGACTTGAAGGTCGAGACAGAAACCGTCCAAAGCCGCGCACCGCGTTTGAGCTTCTTGCCGCCATCGGTCGCATCCACAAACGTGGGGCCTGACACCGGGCTTGATCGATTGAACCCTTCAACACCTTTGATGGGTGCAACCTGACCAAAACCGACCCGCCGCGCCCAGGCATAAACAGCCGAAGCTTCATAACCGGTATCGACCGCCAACTTGGCGATACGAAGATGGGCACCACTTTCATGGGGCCAGGATTGATCCAATAGACCTTCCAGCTTCAGCCATGGGTCTGGGTCATGCGGACCGCCCTCGATCACAATGTGATCAACCAGCCAGCTTTCCAGTCCCCGCCCCCAGGCCCAGACATCGGCTTCGATGCGGTCTTTTTGAATATCGGCTCCCGCCGTCAAAAACAGACCACCCTTCGGCACCGTCCCTGGAGACCAGAGCTGGCGCTGATCGTATAAACGTTCCCAATCTGGGGCTTCGCCGGTCTCGACCCAGGTCTCACCAAGGGAGGTATTCACGAAGGTCTTCATACCCTCAGCCCCTTGGGCTTTGGCAGATAAAAACGCTCGGACCATGTTTTCCAATCGAACCCATGGCGAATAAATTTCATTCAGATGGAACCCTGCGATCCCGGCGAAAGGGTTTTCTGCTCGCCATTCACCATGGCGGATTACAGACCACCGCTGTGCATCAGACCAAACCGAGCCACACTCCTCACAAACGTAGTGAGCCGTTTCCGGGAGGTGGGCACCAGCAGCGTCTTTTTCCCAATGGACCTGTTCCCATCGCAAAACCTGATGGGTTCCGCAGTCCGGGCAAGGCACCCAGAAACGCCGTTTGTCACTCTCTTCCCAAGCCGCATCAATCCGGCTCACGCCCTTGATCGTCGGCGTTGAGACCAGAACGATCTTGCGGTTCCAGAACGTCACTGTCCGTTTTCGCGCCAGATTAACTGGGTCGCCTTCCGCACCGGCACTGGGCGGATAGCGATCGACTTCATCGCACAGCAAGACCCGGATCGGGCGCATGGCCAAGCCGGACGGAGCATTAGCACCAACGATCGTCAGATGACCACCCGTAAACTTCTTATGCAGGATCTTGTTTGACCCATCCCTGGACTTCGGATCCGACAGCTTCCCACGAAGACACGGCGTATCCCGCGCCATGGGTGCAAAGCGGTCCTTCGACCAGGTCTCGGCATCTCGTTCCGTCGGCATCACCACCATGATGGGTGATGGGTCTTGATCGACGTGATAACCAACCGTGTTCAGAATACATTCCGTCTTGCCGACTTGGGCCGAGGTCTTCACGACAATGGTTTCCACCGAGGCATCAGAAATGGCGTTCATGATTCCACGTTGATACTCGGCGCGTTCCGTTACCCATTGTCCGGGTTCGGAGCTCGCTTCAGAGCTCAACCGTCTATTTTTGTCCGCCCACTGACTTACGGTCAGATCTGGAGGTGGTGCTGCCGCTTCCAGCGTTTGTTTCGCCACCAGCTGCAATGCTGTCGTCCCCATCAATGTGATGGACGATTTCAACGTCCGTTTCGGCGATTTCCTTGAGCACTTCGTGGACTGCCTTTTTGATGACGTCCCTTGCTTGGTTGAGGCTTGTCGTTTCATGAACCACCGGTGCGATTTTGTCAGGCAGCACCAGCAGCCGTGCACGCATCAGCGCCACGATTTCCGTCCAGGCCACTTTCACGTCAGGAGCGGAGAGTAAATCTCCTCGCATCTGGGAGGCCTCCATCTCCGCAAGGTCAGCCTTGGCCTTCACCAACCGGGCACGTTCCGTTCCATAATCGGCGTTTCCCACCTCTCCTTTAAGATTGAGATCACGCAGATGGCGGATATAGCCGCGCACGGACCCAATAAGCTCGTATCGGCCCCTTGCTGCCTTCGGAATGACACCTGCCTTCGATAATTGCTGAACCCGACGCTCGGAGATATCGAGCAGGCTCGAGATCACGGAAATGGGCTGCGTGTTATCCGACATGACCGCCAAAAGGTGATTAATTACAGTCTATTAGACTTGATGCACTTTCGATTAAGAGCGTTACTGAATTCAGTCAAACGCTTGAATCGAAAGGAAAATCCATGACCAGCATTGCCATCATGATGAACGACGACAGCACCAAATTGCCCCGTCCTTGGAACCGGGCCTCAAGTCAGGACGAGCTCATTGAAATGGTCACCCACTTTATCGGCTACCACACAGGCAAGACCGAAAGCCAAGCGATCAACATGATCGACACCAGCCGAATTGACCTCGATGCGCCGATTGCCCGGGTCAACATGCCGGGTGGCAAGACCGTCCGCTTTTACGCCTTCAAAGAAAATTACTGAGCGGAGACGAAAACCATGGAAATCAAGAAACTCAAAGTCAGCCAACTGGCCCGTGCGATCGAAACCATCACTGGAACGCCAACCACCGCCAAATCTTTCAATTACAAATCCAAGGCCATTGATCGGGTCATGGAGCTGATGAAAGAGCACAAGCTGACCCAGGGTGAGATCCTTCAGGCCGCTGGATTGACTATGATCGAAGCGCCAAAACCTGTCGTTCCCCAAAAGGTCAAAACAGCTCGACCCAAGCGGATCACCAAACAATCCATCCTCATTGATATGCTTCAAACCGGCTCAGGCGCTTCTATCGAAGAACTGACGAAAGCGACCGGTTGGCAGCCACACACGGTGCGCGGAGCCATCAGCAATGTGCTACGCAAGAAACTCGGCCTCAATGTGGTCAACGAGCAGTCTTACAGCGGCAAGCAGGTCTATCGTATTCACACCGAAGCGTGACTCAGCTCCAGACCTTCCGAACCCGAATTTCTTCGAAGATACGGCGCAGGGTATAACTGCGTAAAATCGAGATGGCTGTGAAAATCGCGCCGATCATAAGATTATCGGCAAGCGGCACATGGAGACCGAACAAAGGGAATACAGCGATCTGGGCTGTAACCGCCACGCCGTAGCCAACGGCGACGTTGGTTAGTGATTCCAAAAAAGACATACGTCTGGACTGTCTCACGTATCCAGCCTCCCACTCTTGATTTCTTCAAACGAACGGCCGTCGCCGTCCAATATGGCTTTTTGACCAGTGACGTTTTGCCAGCGCGCAATAGCGACATCCACGTAGGCCGGATTTAATTCTACGCCATAACAGACCCGCCCCGTGCTTTCGGCTGCAATCAGGGTCGTCCCCGATCCCATGAAGGGTTCATAGACAGCCTGGCCCGGGCTCGAATTGTTCAAAATGGGACGGCGCATACATTCCACTGGCTTTTGCGTCCCGTGCACGGTTTCCGCATCTTGGTCACGGCTGGAGATCTGCCAGAGCGTCGTTTGCTTCCGGTCACCAGCCCAGTGCCCCTTGCCGGTCTTTTTGACCGCATACCAGCAAGGTTCATGCTGCCAATGGTAATCACCACGGCTAAGCACCAGACGTTCCTTGGCCCAGATAATCTGGGAGCGAACATTGAAGTGAGCGCGTTCCAAGCTGTCGGCAACTGTCGTCGCATGCAACGCGCCGTGCCAGACATAGGCAACGTCACCTGGGAACAAGACCCAAGCATCGTACCAATCGGCCCGATCATCATTAAGCACTTTGCCCGTGCGCTTGGTCGCTGCAGCCCCAGCCTTGTTCCGCCAGTCCGGATCATACTCGACCCCATAGGGCGGGTCGGTGACCATGAGCAGCGGTTTGACCGAACCGAGCAAGCGTTCAATATCGGTGGCAATGGTTGCATCACCGCAAATCAGTCGATGGTTCCCAAGCGTCCAGAGGTCCCCGGGCCGGGTTACCGGCTGTTCCGGGGTGTCGGGGATATCATCTTCCCCTTCGAGTTCTGCACCCATATCACCGGCGGCTTGGGCCAGCATTTGAGCAAGGTCGTCATCTGAGTAGCCTGTACCAGTCAGCCCTTCGTCGCGCGACTGGATCGCCTGCAACAAGGCAGCCAATAATTCCGGATCATTCTCTGCCAGATCGGAAAGCCGATTGTCTCCAACCAGAATGGCTTTTGCATCATCGTCATCGGCATCCACATAGATGACCGGAACCTTACCCAGCCCTTCGGCCTCTGCGGCCATGAAGCGGTGATTGCCCGCAAGGATGTGACCGGTGGAGCGTTGAACGACCAGCGCCCCATAAAATCCGTTCACACGGATGCTGGAGCGGATTTCATCAAGGTTCCCCCGACGCGGGTTTTCCGGATGGCAGGCCAGATCGCCAATGGCAACCATCTCGACCTTGTCACCAACATTGATGATCTGTGCGCTCAAAATGACCTCGTTAAATGGATAGCCAAGACCGATGGCATTTCGCTTTGAAACGAAATGGTCAGGGGGCTGGTTTCGTTTTATCGATCGTGCGAGCGATGTCCGCATCACCAACGTTTCCGCCGGACAAGCCGCGATGACGGCTGCGGTCCAAACGAAACGAAATGGCTTTTTTCAGGGCGTCACTAGGAAAATCCCGCGCTGAGCCCGCCCGCATAGGATATCGGCCAGGAAGGACCCGTGACTTCGCTCAAATTCGATGGATTTTTGTTGCTTTAGGGCATCCCGTCCCGGACGCGCCTCTCGCAAGCTTGGTAAAAAATGTAGCCTATTCAGCCGTTTTTGTCCGCGCGAAAAGTGTTCGCCGAACACCTTTCTATCCCCTACTCATGCCTTCGCCGATTGAACTATTTCTATCACTTTGCGGCGCGAACAATTACGCGGCACCCTATGACCGTTAAGCTTCCAGGCAATGACACAATGGCCAAAAAGGTAGCGTTGATGGACTGCCGTCCGCTGCAGACCGACCCGTCCGCAGATCTTCTTCCAGCGTTCACCCGCCGCCCGAAACCAACAGATCTTGGCAACGTCTGCTTCCAGCCACTGCAGCCATTGCATCGCCTCATCCATCCGGTCAATGGATCCGGGTGACGGCCAGGGTCTGCGCAGCACAGGATCATGCCAGCCAAAGGATTCATGGATGTTGTGAACCACATCAGGCCAGGCCGAGAAATAGCCCTGCACCTTTTCTTCAGGCAGGCGTTTCAACACCCCTGCGGCTTCCGCCAACCGCTCCTCCACAAGTGAGGCTGTCCATTGATCATTGCTCATGAATTACATCCTTTCGTTTGCCATAGAGCCTGTCGCCTAATTGGCGAACGAGTTCCTTCTCAGGCCAGGTCAGGCGATCATCCTCAATGGAAACCGCCAACATGCCCTGCTCCTGCCAACCATCACGCTTGACCTGATCGGCATTGCGGCGCGTACCGCCATATCCGGGAGGGTGCCATCTCATCGGCTCACCTCCTTCAGCACGGCGGCATAGCCCGCAACATCAATCATGCTGTCGAGATGTCCGGGGTCATGGGCCAGCCGCGCCAGTTTCAGATCAATCAGGCACAGAGCCACCTGCGAGGGCGTGATTGGCTGGCCCAAGGTGATCGACCAGCGTTTGGCAATGGCCGACATAGAGGCGGACGGCTCGCCATAAGTCTCACGGCGATTGCCCACAATAGCAGCAGCCTGTTTGAGCATCATTTCGCCGTTCATTGATCCACCCCTCCCCCACGATTGACCTTGGCCCAATCAAGGATCGCTAAGGCGTCGGCTTCGTTGTCATCGGCAGGCTCAAACCCGCGCTGGCGAGCGGCCTCAATCATGGCTTCCTTGTTGGCGTTCCCTTTGCCTGTTGCGTGACGTTTGATCGTGCCGACCGGGACAGCCTCGTAAGGAATGGCGTGGTGTTCGCACCAGGCGGTCACATGGGCGAGAAATCCACCGTAGACATGGGCGGCATCCACACCGGCATGACGACGAACCTCCTCAACGAACACAGCATCCAGACCACCGGCCATTTGCTTGACCTCGGTGAGCCATTGCTTGAACCGAAGAAAACGCATGCCGCCGCCTTGCCAGCGATCATTTTTAAATTCGGCAATACCGCTGGTGATTGTTCGGTCAGGCAAATAGACAGCCCATCCGGTTTTGGTGCCGAGATCGAGGGCTAGAATTTTGAGTGGACCGTCACACGGGTCAGGTAGAACTTGAACAGAGGTTGGTGCTGGCATAATTGCCTCCATATTGATTGAACAATGCTGATGGGAGAAATGGCCGGGCAGGATCGACGACCATGGCGAAGAGGGTTCGCCAAGCGTCAGCGCTGGCGTAGCCCTCTCCCCCTTTAGGGGGAGGTATTCACTTGGATTTCTGATGGGGGTCTGAAAGCCGCAGAAATCCTCATGTTTCGTCAGGAATCCAGAAATCCAGACAGGAATCCGGCTGGATTTCTGAATTGACCCTAACCGACTGTTTTCATTGAAACTTTGAATCCAGAGTATGTCTGGACTCCATGGACTCCAGAAATCACAGCCGAGAATTTGCCCCCTATTCATGGTCCATCTCCTCATCGTGATAGACCCAGTTGTGGGGGCTTTCGACCTCCAGAACGGCTCCTGACTGGTGGCACTTGTAATGGGTCGGAAGGAGCTGGTGGACGCTTTGAAAAACCTCACCGGTCTCCTCATCCATAACGTCCTCGGCCTCACCCAGCTGCATGCCTTGAACGCAGAGATAGCCGTAGCGGGTGCGCGGCAGAGGCGGCAGGTCGTGATCTTCGGGATTGCGGAAGTATTTGATGTAGCCTTTGGTGGTCAGAACACTGACGCGTTCAGCAATGGTACTCCGGCCACCCAAACCGGCCCGGTTTTCAAACCGCTCGGCAAATTGGGTCGCGGTGTAAACCCGCCCGCCCAGAGCTTCTTCGAAGAGAACCTGAAGAATAACGTCGCGTTTACGGAGACGCTCGGCATCTAGCTTTTCGCCATATTCCTGACGGATCAGCCTCTCTGATGACGGATCAATCTCAACCCATTGGCCACCGTCCTTATCGACGATCTTTGCCGCCAGGGCTGGGCCGTTACGCAGTTCCGTGATGAGCTTGCGTTCAGAGCGCGTTTCATCAGGGCGAAACAGGATCATGCCTGAGCTGTAATACCCCCGAAGCGCCCCTGCGCCGGAAAGCGCCTGGAATGGATCCTCATCAACCTGTTTCTTTGAAAGCTTGCGGGTGTGATGGACGAGAATGATGCCTGCGTCCGGGTCCACGGCGTCACGAAGTTTCTCAACACGATCGCGCAAGAAAAACAACATGGCATTGTTATCGTTCTCACTGGGCCCCGCTTCACCGCCATCAAAGACGTTTCGGATCGGATCAATGACGATGATGTCCAGCCCATCGGGGAAGTGTTTTCGGATTAAAGCGCCAACCGTCTGAATGCCCGCTTCATTCAAAATGAGCTTGAGCTGCGGCGTGATGACGAGATTGTCATGGGCTTGGCGGATCACCTCAGGCTGCAACGAGATTTCCTGAAGACGTTCGCGGAGATAGTGGTACTGGATTTCGGCCTGCAGATAGAAAACGCGCAAAGGACGCGGTGGCGTAAAGGACAGAAACTCAATGCCTGCGGCCATGTGAACCAACCAGCAGAGCAAGAAATCGCTTTTGCCAACCTTGGGCGCACCGCCAAAAACCAGCAGGCCTGATGGTGTCAGGACACGAGGCGCAATGATGTCGTCCGGCATGGCAGAGCGATCACCCAGCAACTGCTTCAGGCTAAAGGCTTGCGCATTGGACCTCGGGCTTACGATGGATTGACGCGGTGCGTTGGCAATGAAGGCATCAATATCCATGCCGTCATCGACAGCGTCCGCCGCATCCCACTTTTCCGGTTTATCCAGAGGCGGCATAAGAATGGCTACGGAAAGTGCACCGCTACGAAGAGCCGCCTCGGCAGCAGCTTCCGCGTACTGCCAACCTGCCGCATCCTTGTCGGGCCAGATCAATACCCGTTTGCCACAAAGCGGTGACCAGTCGGTTTTCTCAACCGGTGCCTTAGCCCCGTTCATGGCCGTCGTGGCACAAACGCCCTGGCTGATTAAGGCATCTGCCGCCTTCTCGCCTTCGACCAACACCACATCCATGGCGGATTTCATGGCGGGCTGGTTATAAAGTGGTCGCGGTTCCGGAGCCTTCATCTTCCGGCAAGTGACATCCCAAGGCCTAAACTGCTTTCCACTGGGCGGGTCATAGCGATAGACACAGGCCAACAAAGCGCCTTCTCCATCAACATAGTCCCACTTGGCTGTCACCGGCCCCAACTCGTCCATCGGCACGGTACGTTCCGGTTCAGCAGTTACAGTTTCCGGTCGCGGCTCGCCCAGCCACTGGCGAACGTCATCCAATAACGATGGGAAATCCGATTGGGTGTTGCGCCCTGTTGCCGCAGCCCAGAGTGCGAGCACGTCCCCACCCTCACCTGTCGCAAAGTCATGCCACATCCCGGCTTTGGGCCCGGTGAGCTCAACACTCAGGCTTTCGCCCTTGTTGCCTCGGACATCGCCAACCAGAAATTTTCCATGACGGAAAACACCGGCGGGAAAAAGGTAGGACAGAAGGCCACGCAAATTGGCATTGAGCCGCGCCTTGATCTCATCAACCGCGAGCCCTGTTTGGCGGGCATCGTCCTGGCGCTGGGGGGCGGCTGAATTGAAATCCCGCCAGTCATTAATGTTTACAACCTCATTGCTCATCCGCCGGTTCTCCAGCACCGATCAGACCAGTCGCAGAATTTGCACTCGAAGAAATCAGCCGATTGCGCGATACGGGGCAGCAACTCACCGGCTTCTGTCGCCTGAATCACGCGCACCGCTTTATCGCTCATGCGTTGGGCAAGCCCGCCATCAAACGCAACCAGCTCATGGTGAAGCTCCGCTGTGTCCTTGTTGATGGCGGTAAACAGTGCCGGGTTTTGAGAAATGCCCGGAACCGAGGCTTCCATATAGGCCTGGTAGGTGGCGATCTGCGCGGCATAAACCGGCTTGGAAACCGTGACCCCGCGTTTGACGGTGTCATTCCAGGACTTGTTGTTAAGTGATTTGCATTCCCAAAGGGCTGGGAAGCCATCCATGACCGGGGCTGCGTTGATTATGCCGTCCACATGACCGCGAATACGGCCAGTCGCGACACTGAAACCGAATTGCTCTCCTCCAGGCTTGTTGCCTTTGGTCGTATAGAGCTCGAAGCCAGCCTTGCGCAGCCAATCAATGGCCAGGTCCTCAAAGACGTGACCGGCAGCAAAGATACGCAGGGTTTGCCCATCGAAATCGCGACCATCGTCCTTCGGGGCCTGGGCGTATTCGAATTGCAGAGCCCGTTCACAGGCAACGCCAAGACGGGAGCCACCGAGATATTGGCGCGGTGTTTGGCGTTGGTTCTCGGCAACCAAAGCCTCATCGATATGAGCGTTCACCTGATCGGCGAATGTTTGGGAGGAATTGTAGTCCAACATCAAAAGGGGACCTCCGTATCTTCGCCTTTGGCAATCGACAGCATGGCGTCCTGGAACCCGCCAACGCAGACTTCAGCGAGAGTGAGAACCTGGGCTTCTGTGAGATCAATCAACCGGGTTTCCCAACCGATCTCTTCCATCACTTCGGCCAGCATTTTGACGGCATGGCGCAGGGCGGCTTTTTCTTGTTCGCTCAAATCAACCATGCCCAAGCCCTCCTTCGCCAAGCGCGACCAAAAACCCTGGCAGTCCATGGAGCAGAACCACCGCTGAATTCGCGGACGCTTCGTTGAATGGCGGTCGAACCAGCCAAAACCACGGGTTGGTCGCCGACAGACGGCACAGAGCTCCCCGTGCGGATGCCATAGCCTCAAACGGGCGGCAGCGTTTCCTGAAGTCACCATGGGTCATGCCGCCCTCCGGCTATCTTCAGGAGCATTCAACACCAGATTGGTGATTGCGGCCTTATTGAATTGAAATGTCAGCAGAGCCGATGCGTGATACCGGGTCAGGCCAAAATCTTGACGGTATTCGGGCGGTAAGAATTGAAGCTGACGGGTGGTGACCGACTGATTGAGCCAGGAGCGTGATTTATAGGCACTTTCGTCGGTCTCGTTTTCATTCAGCCAGTCATCGGCTGCGGCCAGGCAAATGGTGCGCTCACCCATGGCCAACAAATGCGATTTGAGGCCCTTGCCACCGCCGACGGCATGCCAGCGGCCCTGATGAAAGAAAATGCCGCTCCAGGCGTTGAAGCCATTTGCGACCAGCGCCGCATCATCGCCAAAGAGATCGCACCATTGGAAACTGGAACGCTTGAGCAGATCCACTTCCGACATGACGAAATCAGAGATCGGCTGTTGGCCTTCCTTACCCTCCGATTGGAAGTGGTAACCACACAACGGGCATTCCATGACGGCCAGCGGCACATTGGCGGCGCACTCAGGGCATTCCTTGGTCAGGGCAGGACCGGAGCCAACCTTGCCATCAAGGTTTACGTCCTGCTCAAGACTGCCATGCAGAAGACTGGAGGTGCCAAAATCGAGCACAATGCAGTCGCTTTTGACCACGCCCGGATGTTCGCTGGGATCAACGGTACGCAGGCCACGCCCAACCATCTGGATCATGGTGGATTTATAAGAAGACGGCCTCAGCAAGACGACACAGCTGGTCGGCGGATGATCCCAGCCTTCGGTCAGAACCGCGACATTAACGAGAACCTGGGTTTCCCCCCGCTCATAGGCCTTTAGGACATCGCGCCGTTCAGAAGCGCCCAAGTCGCCATAGACCATGGCGGCCTGGACACCTCGGGTGCGAAAGGCGTCACGCACATTGCGGGCGTGATCGACCGTCGAACAAAAGACAACGGTTTGACGATCACCCGCCTTCTCCCGCCAGTGCTGGATCACAGCATCCGTGATCGGTGCTTTGTTCATGATGGCGTCCACAGCCATCATGTCGAAGTCATCTACGGTCTTGCGAACCGACTTGAGCGCTTCCTGTGCGCCAACATCAATTACAAAGGTGCGCGGCGGCACCAGATGTCCGGAAGCAACCAGTTCTCCAATGAAGACTTGATCGGCAACATTGGAAAAGATCGGACGCAAACCCTTTTTGTCTCCCCGGTTGGGAGTGGCCGTCACACCGAAAATCTTAACGTCCGGGTTTTTGTCCCTGGCCTGATCAATGATGCGACGGTAACTGTCGGCTGCCGCATGATGAGCTTCATCAATCACCAGAAGCTCCAGAGCGGGCATGGCAGCAAGGTTGGATTTGCGCGCCAAGGTCGGAACCATGGCGAACGTGGTCCGCCCCTGCCAGGATTTGGTTTTGGCATCGACGACCGACGTACTCAGCCCCGGATTGACCCGACTGAACTTTGCCTCGTTTTGGCTTGTCAGCTCATCGCGATGGGCAAGCACACAGGCCTTGGCATCATTGCCTTTCAGCAGCTGACCGGTGACACCGGCCAGCGCGATTGTTTTCCCAAATCCGGTGGAGGCAACAGCCAGCGTGTTGCCGTGTTCGCCGAGCGCTTGAACACTGCGCTCGACGAAGGTTTTCTGGCGGGGACGGAGTAACATGACCAGCCTCCCCTACTGAGCCCAAGACGGGCGATTGGGGTTTGAAGCCGGTTGCGCTTCTGTGTTGGCATTGGCCATCGGCTGGGCCGTTGCGGCAGGGGCCGATTGGCTCGGCGTCCAGAGACCGCCACCAGACTTGAACGTATCCCAATCCTTGTGGTTGGGAGCCACTGCAAACCGGATATCGTTTTTCGGGTCGCCATTGGCATCCTTGCCGACATCAATCTTGGCCAGAAACTCAATGCCATCCAGATCCGTGAAACCGTTGATACGGCGAGCAGCCTGCGCCTGAGGGGAATTGTCTTTGTCGGAAAGGCCCCGTGACGAGTTCAGGATACCCCGCACAAAGGACCGGCCCATGTTGCCCCATTCCGGACCCTTTAGGCTGCGAAGCCCGATTAGGCTCCAGACCTTGCGCTTGGCAAACGGACCTTCGAGGATGACAAACTCGGCGTTCAGATAGACCGAGCCGGTCGTATCGTTGTGGGTTGCGTATCCACCCGTCCAACCCTGAGCCGGATCGTCATAGCCACCGGGCTTGATGGTCATACGCACCGGTACAATGGTGCCCTTTGGGATCAGGTCGTAGGATGTTTGGGATTCCGCGTCGTTATAGTCGTTCCATGCACCAGTCATAATTACTGTGCTCCTTTGTCGTCTTCAGGGTTGGGGGTCTCGGCTGGTGGTACGGGGCGACTAAAAGTCAGCCTTTCACCTGCCGGTTTTGCGGGGCCGCCGATCTTTTCCATCAGACGGCCAAGATGGGGTTCTTCGATTTGATCTAGCCGACCGCTGCGATCCTTTGCGGGAAAGCCGAACGGGTTCAGCGTGTGGCAAACAAACGCTCTGTAGGGATCCGTGCCATCCGGGCTGACTTCGGCCATGGCGATGACTTCATCGACGATGCCGGGGAGTTCGTTACCGGTCTTGGAGCCGTCGATTTGGGGAACGAAGGTCTTGCGATTGAAATCATCGAGCTTCTCGTCGAGGATTCCGACAAACCAAACGTTCTTGCCACGGGTGTGCTGAAGGTGCGTGAGCCAGGCAATCATCTCCTGGCCGTGGAGACCATAAGCACCTCGCATGTCAGGCTTGCCGGTGCGCTCAGAAACGGCCTGCGGCTGGCCTTTGGCCCATTGGAAACACAGACGTCCCGCAACCGTGATGCTGTCGATAAAGACGGTCTGGTACTTATCCAGCGCTGCCGGATCGCCAAACTGCTCACAAACCGCGTCATAGTGGGCCTGGCTATAGACCTGATCGTCACGCAAGGCCGGGTTTGGACCGCCGATGAAGACCGCGAAATCACGGCATTCAATCCAGGTGCGAGGGCGAATGGTGTCCCCGGACCAGCCTTCGATCGCCAGATCCCCTGCCTCCAAATCGAAGAACAAGGTGGACTGGGCTTCCAGCGTCCAAAGCAGTGAGGTTTTGCCGATACCGGATTTTCCGAAGATGCAGCCTTTGATCCCGCGCTGCTCAGACAACCGTTCATCGGCGGAAATGATGGGGAGCGTCATCACTTGCCCCCCTTCTTCGAAGTCACCGCATCAAGGGCATTGTCTGCCCCCAAGGATCCGTTCTTGCGGGCCATGTCGTAGACCCGACGCAGCGCATCGATTTTACCGTAAAGAGCGGAAGATTTGGCCTGTAGGGCCAACTGGGCAAAAGCGATGTCATCAATGGACGCCGCCTCAATGGGTTTGATCACCTCTTCCTGGCGATCGCCCAAAGGCGGGATCCGGATGGTATCGGGAAGATCCGCGAGATAGCTGTTGTCTTCGCGCAGGCGTTCGAGTTTGGTCTTGGCGGTCATGATTGCACCTCATCGTTCAGGGAAATTTCGTAGGAGGCTTTGCCGACACGCACGGTCCTTGCGCCCTCAAACGCCGAGCGGATGTGGCTCGGCCAAGCGACGTATTTGCGTTCGGAAACCTTGATGGTGATGTCGACGTATTCAGCCGGGTCATCGCCCTCGGCCTTCATGCGCTCGACAAGCTGAGCCAGCTGGGATTGGTCCCAGGAGACCTTTTTGGGGAGATCGGCAACGACCTGCGCCGGACCTTCATTGAAGCGAACCGTGCCCGTGTCTTTGCCGAGGGCTGCGCGGGCTTCTCTCGCCTGAAGGGAAAACCGGCACTCAAGAGCACTGTCGAACCGATCCTTCATCAGCTTTGTGATGGTGAGGCGTTCGGCGATTTCACCTTGCAATGCGATCAGCTGTTCGACCGGCAGAGAGGCAATGTCCGCCACCTCCATGGCGCTCAGGTCATAAATCTGAATGCGGTTGGGGATATTCATGTCGCCCCTCTTACGCATAGAGATCGTTCGGGGTTTCGGTGGTGCTTTTGCAGAGGTTGTCTGCTTCAAAAGCTTCGACGTCTTCGAGCCGGTAGACGACCCGTCCACCGATTTTGAGATAGGCAGGACCTTCACCGGTCCACCGCCAGCGCTCAAGCGTGCGCTCACTGATATTCCAGCGATCGGCCAATTCGATCTGATTGAGATGTTTAATAGCCATGGAGTCCTCCTTGGGGGCTGTTCGAAAACCTGGGAGGAGAATGGCGGTTGTGGGGGGAGGAGCCGGGGAGGCGGAAGGTAGGGCAGAAGGTAGGAATCACCTTTTGGATGCCGGAAACGAAAAAAGCCGCCCCAATGGGACGGCTCATAGATGATTTAAAAGACTTTCAACGGATCAGATATAGGACTCTTCAAGCTCAATTTCGGGCTCGGGTTTACCAGTCCATGTGAAACGATATCGAGCGCTTTTGCGAACATTACCGACAAGGGCTGGGCGGAAGCAGGCTAAACAAACACCTCCTGGATGGCGCACACTTGGATAAATCACTCCCGAAGAACCATCTTCAAGCAACCTTTCAGCAAGCCCCTGCGAGGCCACATAGCTGTCCGGTGTCAAACAATCCATGAAGTCATCGGCTTCTCGGATATCATGATATTCGCCGCCGAAGTCAGCTAGGTAATCGTCATAAGTAACGCTTTCGTTCTGCCAATCGATTTCGGCAAGCTCCAATGATTTGTGCCAAGCGACTTCAGCATGTGATGTTTCCAGCGCAAATCCTGCATACCATGCGCCCCGATCCGGACCATTGAAGCGACTTCCCAATGGATGAGCATGCGTGAATGCTGCATTGATGATCCTGTAGGACGGCACACTGAACACCAACTCATCAACGCCGATGCCGGGCAGCAAATCGTTTTCTGCCAACAGGCGGTCATTGGTAGCGTGGTCTAAATCAAAGATGCTTTGAAGGTGATCGTCATCATCGGCAATGCGAACGAGGACGCTGTCCCCGTTCTCACTGTATTTAGACGGAATTAGCCGATGTGTATCAAGTTGGCGGATCCGGGATATTTCAGGAAAACTCAATGGCCACCCCGCCGCGCATCAAGAAGTTTCCTGACCGTTGCGAAAGCCGGAAGCCCACCATGGATCAAATAGTCGTTCGGGGTCATCCCGCCAAAGATCCGATTTTTGTTGGGAAGCTGCATCCATTTATCGGCAAGTTCTTCGCTATAGATGATGTTTAAAGCTTTGAAGATACCGACCAGATAGGAGATTCGGCGCAGCTTGTCTTCGTCCAATGCCCGATCTCCACTCTTTTTCAAGGAGTAAAATGCCCCATTGGACACCCCACCGAGCAATTGCCTGGCCGCTTCATCGCGGACCTTCCACTGCTCCATGATATTGAAAAATGCCCGGATAGCCCCGGAGCTCAGACGATCACGTTCAGCTCGATCAGATAAATCGATTAACGGGGCGATCTGGTGCCGAGTAGCGGGATAAGCATGAGAGAGAGCCATTTGAACCTCCATTTCTGAATTCAATATAACTCCATTTATGGAGTAATTCAATATCCATTTTTGGAGAATCTAGATTTTCATCTCAAAGCGAGATCCAACAATATCCATCCTTTTCCTGGATAAACTCCCGCCAATCTGACCTCCCAGAGAAGGCTTTTGCGAGTGTATTCACCGAAGCTCCACATTCCGCAGCCTCAAAGACAGCCATCTTCTGACATTTAGGTTCGCCGGATTGCCATGCTTGGTACAGATGACGAATGATGGCCCGTTGTTTCACACCGGTGAAAGAATACATTTTGCCCCGAACATTAACCGAAGCGCCGTCCGCATTGACCACGATCGGAGTATCGGAGATCGGGGCTCCAGAAGAAACCCGAGCTGCCAAAATGTCTGGATCTATTTCTAGACCAGTTCCGATGACGTCGTGAAGATTGATGATCTCATGGCCACGGAAAGTCGCCTCGTTCACACGGCCTGCCGTCAAATTTATGACTACCCGCAAACCTGGAGCTGGTCTCTCCTTCGCAGTATTAGCAAACGCCGACCAGACAGCGGGGATAGCAAGTCGCCGAGCAATCCAGATCGGGATACGCTTGGCACGACCGGGCAAGCGGACATCCCCTACTTCCCAAACCAGACCTGGCACCAGTTCTTCCGGATCGTTCCGTGACGAAACACCCAGAGCCTTCAACACAAGCTGAAACAATACGGAATAGTTGATCGAAAAGGATGTGAGCCTCTCGGAAGGCACCGACACCCATCCGGCAGACGGACTGAAATAGCCGTAGCCACCCTCCTCCGGCGACCAAGTTAGGGTGACGGCTTCATCATCATGGTCAGAAAGCGAAACCGCTGCAAGCTGATGCCCGTCCGGTTGCAAGACACCTGATACCTTCAGCGCTTCTGCCGAACGACTATGAAATCCATCCAAAGCCGCACCGGTGATCAACGCATCAGGCGTCTGCAGGATCGACTGCACCAGTTGGACATCTGACCGGGAAAGCGGAACCACATCAGTCAACGTCATTCAAGATGCCCCAACGGCGCAGGTACTTCTCACCGATTAACTGCTCTTCTTCCGTTTGATCCTTCAAGTTACACCCATGCGGCATGGTGATTGTCAGCGGCAAAGTGCGTCCACGTTTTGACGAACCCTTCGGGTGGAATTTGATGGTCAATTTGGCCTGGGTTGCGACCCAGCCACCAGCCAGCGGATCGTTTGCGCCGAACCGGTCTGCCGACATCTTCCAGATGGTCCGATCCGCTTTTCGCAGGCATTCGAGAGTGACGCGCTCGCCATTATTATCGAACGGCATCAAACGTAATTGCTTCACCTCCACAGACTCAATCCCGTCATCCGGGTCCGTCTGGAACGGATGCGGGGCCAAGAGAACCGACAGGTCATAGTTCCGGAGCGGAACCTTCTCGCTCTGAAACTCCACGCCGAGCAGGTCACGCGCCATGTAGCGCGCCATTTCTTCTCGGCTTTCTCGGTCATTGGCCACAACCTCAATCACGCCCGTTTCCGGTTCATAGGTCATCGCCGCTTCAAAGACAGGACGACGCGCACGGCGCACCAATTCACCTTCGTCATCGAACGCCAAAAAGGCATCGGGAAGCCCCTCCCGGTAAATGACGATCTGCACCAATTCACAGTCTTCACCATCAAAGGTCGGGCGATGACGGCTGAAAATATCGATGTGAATATTGTTGGAGGAAAACCGCTCCCGCAGAGCTGATCTGAATGCCTCAAGAGCCACGGCATCACGGTTCAGATCAAGGTTGGCTGGGGCCATGAAGCCATCCCAGCTACGTCCACGCCGACGCTCGTCCGTGAAACGCACCTCTTCGGCGAAGCGAAACAAAGTCGGTGCATTCAGGAACATCCAAAGCGACCGTGCATGACCGTTGACCAGATCATCCAGAACTGTTCGGTCCTCCGCGACGCTGTAAAGAGCTGTCTGCCCGGCATCATCGGCCAAGGCGCTAACACGCTCAGCATCATTGAGGACACGGGCGCGTTCATCGTCTGTCATGTCACCGACAGCCCGGAGCGTTCCTTTAACCACTTCAGGCTCTGGACCATCCCAATTAATCGGGTTCGAAAGTTCAATGCCCGTGTGTTCAAAATATGCCTGCAGCGACGAGGCAGGCGTGTTGCGAATGAAGGTCGTCACTGAGGCCATGCTTAATCTCCTTAGCCTTTAATGTTGTGGGAATCGTTCCCGTGAGAATCGGACTGGGAAATTCGCCCATCCCGGTTATGGATCTTAAATTCCGTTTTGGCGTTGCGGCTGATCTCACGACCGCGATCAATAGCCTCACGTTTGGTGTCAAAATGACCGCTGCTGCGGTCAGAACCGCCGCGCCGGACATCCCAGCCTCCGTTTGAGTTAGGGGTCACATGATGTGTACCCGGGGTATGCTTAGCCATATTTCGAATCTCCTTAATAGCACGTTTTCGTTCGATATATATCGAACATTTTCGCAATTCTCTTGTCAAGCACCAATTTGTTCGGCATATATCGAACGCGGTCAAAAAACAAATTGACCGACCTAGGGAGATGACATGACGACCTCATTAGGCGAGAAAATCCGCCATCATCGGCAGGAAAAGGGCTATTCGCTCGACAAGCTGGCTGAACTCACAGAATCCAGCAAGAGCTACATTTGGGAGCTTGAGAACCGAGATACTCGTAAACCGTCTGCAGAGAAATTGACCCGAATCGCTCAAGCCCTATCCGTGACGACGGATTACCTGTTGGACGAAAAAGCGACACCCGATGAAAAAGTGCTCCAAGAAGCCTTCTTCAGAAAATTCAGCAAGCTTGAGGACGATGACAAAAAGAAGATTGAGCAGATGATCGATATGTGGGGGAAGAAAGATTGAACCTACCGAATACGCCTGAGAAATGGGCGATCCACCTCAGTAAGCTGATCAAAGTCTTCCATGAAGCCCATGGACTGGACCGCTTCCCAATCAACGTGGCTGGAATAGCACGAGATTACTCAAAACAGGTTTTCCCGGGTGCTCCTATCACCATGATTGAAGGCATGGCCCTCTCTCGTAAATTCGAAGGCGCAATGCTTCCCCACCCAAGCGGCAATGGCGAATGGGGCATCATCTACAATGAACGCATTGAATCTAAAGGCCGCATAAACTTCACCCTTGCCCATGAACTTGGGCACTATCTGCTTCATCGAGAAATCTCGGCAGAGGGTCTCAAGTGCAGTAGCCGCGACATGCACAAATGGAATTCTGAATACGGTCAGATCGAAGCACAGGCAAATACCTTCGCCTCTTATTTGCTGATGCCCCTGGACGATTTCCGGGATCAAATCTCAAGCCACCCCATTGATCTTGATCTCATGTCGCATTTGGCTGATCGCTATGACGTCTCCCTGACCGCAACCATTCTCAAATGGTTAGGAATGACACACAAGCGGGCAATGATAGTTGTCGGCAAGGAAGGTTTTATTGATTGGGCCTGGAGTAGTGAACCGCTCATCAAATCAGGAATATTCTATCGTGCCCGTCAAAAGGTCACGCCGTTACCTGATGCATCTTTAGCCGCAAAGCAGGACATGCTAATCGACAACCGTACCGGAATCTTGCATTCAAGAGGTGTTTGGCTGGGCCAAGAAGAGGTGCGGGAAATGACTATTGTTTCTGACCACAATCGCATGTCTATCTCTCTCCTACTCTATCCAGACGACGCTCCGGGAAAATGGGATCGCGATTTGGACGAGCCGCCCGAACACGATACATACGATCAGTTCGTTATTGGAGGTCAAGTATAGCGCTAAATCGCAGGCCTGTTCATTTCAGATGTTACGAACGCATAATTCTTCGTTTCGCAAATATATTATGTCCCGCGTGGCCCCCAAAGAATTATTGCTGCTCCCAGAAGGCAGATCGCCGCCCCAACTAAATCCCACCGATCGGGTGTTCGGTTTTCAACCAGCCAGAGCCAAAGGATCGACGCAGCTATGTATATGCCGCCATAACTGCAGCTGAGCAGGGAGCTCGTGTAGCACTCATCGGCTCTGGAATGATTGGCGGCACTTGCGTTAATGTCGGTTGCGTACCGTCAAAGGCGATGATCCGAGCCGCTGAAACTCTCTATCAGGCAAGAGCCGCGTCACGTTTTGCGGGGATCAAGGCTGAGGCACGTATTGAAGACTGGAAAGCTTTAACCGCCCAAAAAGACGAATTGGTGACGACGCTTCGCCGCGCCAAGTACGGCGACATTCTTCCCTCCTACAGCAACGTGGCCTACATTGAGGGTGCGGCGCAACTGACCGGAGGTGGTGTTTCCGTAGATGGAGAACTCATCTCGGCAGACAAAATGATTGTCGCGACAGGCACTTCAGCTGCAGCGCCTCAAATAGACGGAATTGACGATGTCCCTCACCTGACCAGTACCGAAGCGCTTGAACTCGACGCATTACCGAAATCAATTCTGGTAATCGGAGGCGGCTACATAGGATGCGAACTGGCACAAATTCTAGGTCGATCCGGCGTTGACGTCACAATCGTTTGCCGATTCCGACTGTTAGCCGGGCAAACCTTCGACAAGGACGTGAGCAAGCTATCGTGCTGCGCAGGATGATTGCATACCCACTGTGACAAAAAAATCCAATTTTTGTTAGCGAATAACAAAGTCACGGCCGTTTTCTAGGAATAATTATTGAACCAAAAGCCCTTTTTGCTGTTCCTAGTCATTTGAAGGGTACATTGCAAATAGCGTAGTGGTTCGTAGTATCATCGCGGTCCCTGTGATTTGACCGTCGGATGTCTCTCGTTCAAACAATTCGAATGATCGGCCAGAACCTCAATGATCCGGCATTCCGCTACTTTTCCGCCGCTACACTCTTGGACCATGCGCTTCAGTTCTTTTTCCATAGAGCGCAGACGGCTTAGGCGCTCCTGTACACCGTGCAGGTGCTCGCGTGCGATGGCGTCTACTTTTTCGCACGACTGATCGGGCTGATCCGAGAACGACAGCAATTGGCGAATGTCGTCCAGACTGAAGCCCAATTCCCGGCTGTGACGAATGAAGACCAGCCTTGAGGCTTGATCTTCTGAATAGATGCGCCGATTGCCGCTGGTGCGCCTTGTTTCCGGCAACAGACCGATTTTCTCGTAGTGGCGAATTATCTGAACCGTGCAACCAGCCCGATCGGCCAATTCACCGATAGATAAGTCCCTCACCTTCATCAGATTTTCCCCTTGCTCCTACAACGATTATAGATAGTAGCATCAGAAGTTAGAAGATTCCAAAGTGTCGTTCAATTGAATGACACGTCTGAACAAAAAATGCAGGAGCAAGGTATGAGTGCAAGTTGCTGCGGACAAGATGCCCAGTTCGATGGTGTCTCAAGCGCTTTCAAGAGAGCGCTATGGATCGTCATCGCCATCAATGGCGCTATGTTCATCGTTGAAATGGCGGCGGGCGCTTTCGCGGGGTCGAAGGCGCTGCAGGCGGATGCCCTCGATTTCCTGGGCGATACGGCCACCTATGCCATCAGCCTCTACGTCATCGGCATGTCCCTGCACGTCCGCGCGACGGCGGCACTCATCAAGGGGCTCAGCCTCGCGGCCATGGGGCTATGGGTATTTGGATCGACCGCGTATCAAGTCCTCGTCCTCGGCATACCGTCCGCGACGGTCATGGGCGGTGTCGGGTTGTTGGCGCTCCTGGCAAACCTTGCAAGCGTCGTCCTACTCATGCGGTTTAAGGACGGCGACGCGAACGTTCGCTCCGTCTGGCTCTGTAGCCGCAACGACGCCATCGGAAACGTGGCCGTTATTGGAGCGGCAGCGGGCGTTTACTTTACCGAGACGGCTTGGCCCGACCTTATTGTTGCCGGGCTCATGGCCGGACTTTTCCTTTGGTCAGCTTCGCAGATCATTCGACAGGCTGCGACGGAGATGCGCCGGGATCGTATCGTATCAATTTGACAATGGGAGACTTTCGATGAAACAGATGTTTGTGCTTTCGCTGTGGGCAGCAATTTCCACATTGGCTTCGAAAACAGCATTGGCGCAACAGGCAGCAGGACCCGGCTATCGGGCCCATATGTGGGATGGGGGATGGCACGGCTGGTTTATGGGCCCGATCATGATGATCGTCTTCATTGCTATTGCCGTTGTTGTCGTGGTTTTGCTCGTCCGTTGGCTCGGGGGGACAAATCAAGGCCCTACACAACACCTATATACTCCATCTAAAACACCGCTCGACATCCTCAAGGAAAGGTATGCACGGGGCGAAATCGACAATGATGAATTTGAGGAACGGCGACGGGTGCTAGGCGATTAATTTGCCTGGAAGCAGCAAGGGCTCTCATGCCGCTACGGGGGAGTTTTTCAAGACCGGACAGAAATAGAAAATAGCACCGCTACCGTACTAGGCGAAGGAATGGAATCGGTTGATGCAGGACCACAATTTACAAACGAACGCAATCTATCTCGCTTGGCTGGTTGCATTGGTCTCTACCCTTGGCGCCCTGTTTATCGGGGAGGTCATGGGGCGGACACCATGTGTTCTTTGCTGGTACCAACGGATTGCCATGTTCCCGCTGGCACTTATCCTGGGGCTCGCATGTTTCCGGGCCGATCATGCAGTTCGGCACTACGTTATTCCTTTGGCATTAATTGGCGGCTTGATCGCACTTTGGCATAGCCTGCTTTTCGCCGGGATCATCCCGGAACCAATTCAACCCTGTGAGCGCGTCGGCCCATCGTGCTCGGGAGAAGATCAAGTGCTGTTTGATTTTCTTCCGCTACCGTATCTGTCCGTTTTCGCCTTCAGTGCCATCATTTTTTTGCTAAGCGTACCCTTTGGAAAGAGATTTTCATGAACCGCCGAACCATAATAATCATAACCGCTATTGTAGCCGCCGGACTGTTTGTCATCGGTGGCCTTCTGTATTCCCCGCCAAGTAAGGAAGTGGCGGTCGCACAACCATCTTCAAATGAAGCACCACTGGTAAGACCCCATGCGCCGGTCTTCGGAGCGAAAGATGCTCCCGTCACCATTGTCGAATTCTTCGATCCCGCATGCGAAGCATGCCGTGCCTTTCACCCCGTAGTGAAGGAGATACTATCCGAATTTCAAGGAAAAGTTCGTGTTGTGCTCAGATACACAGCGTTCCATCCACCATCGGAAGAAGCGATAAAAATTTTGGAAGCCGCCCGAATTCAGGGAAAATTCGAAGTTGTTCTTGAGCGCCTCCTTGAAACCCAACCTCGCTGGGCACCACACGGACGTCCGGCCAGCAATGCCTGGAACTTGCTGGATGGTACGGGTTTAGACCTGGAACGCGCCCGCCGCGAGTCCCAACTTCCGGATATTGCCGCCATTTTAAATCAGGATGCGGCTGATGTGAAAATCGTTGGCATTAGAGGAACACCGACGTTCTTCGTCAATGGCAAACCTTTGCCGTCCTTTGGTGCCGAGCAACTTTATGAGCTTGTACGTGAAGAGGTGGAGAGTGCTCGCCACTAAAAAGAGAAATTAGATTAACGCCCCCGACTTCCCACATCCTGTTGGAACAGGCGGAGTTCACGAACATGGACGATGAAAGAAAGACACTTGTGGTGTTGGGGGGCATTGTCGCCTTTGTGGGGACCGTAATAGCTGTCGCGCTTGTTTTAAATGCATTGGTTGGATGACCGAGAAGTAATGATTCGATTGAGTTACATCAGATTTTCCGTTTTTTGGATGCTAATTGCAGCCTCCTTTTTTTCGATCTTGTTGAGTTCGGCCTCCGCTGAAACGGCATCCCCCTGGGCCGAGGCTGACAAGACGGCGGTCCGCCTGATCTCCGCTGCTAACTCGGCTGGTGAATCCAAGCGAGCCAAACTCGGTCTGCATTTCCGGATGAAGGACGGCTGGAAAGTCTACTGGCGCTCCGCCGGCGACGCGGGCTACCCGCCGAAACTAGACTGGTCCGGCTCCGAAAACATCGACAGCGTTGCGATGTCCTGGCCAGCGCCCGAACGGTTCCAAATTCTCGGTTTTAACACGCTTGGCTACCGTGACGAGGTCGTCCTGCCGCTTGATGTGAAATTGAAGCAGGCGGGAGTGTCAACAGTGGCTAGGGTCACTGTCGATTACCTGACCTGCAAGGAAATTTGCATTCCTATCATAGAGGAGCTGGCGCTTTCCCTACCGGCGGGCCAGGCTTCTCCTAGCCCTGAAGCGCACCTAATCAACCGGTTTGCCGCCAGAGTTCCGGGAAGAGGAGACGGCGTTGGGCTCAAGCTCGAAAATGCGAAGGTATTCGGGCCGGTTCCTTCTAATCCGGACGAAGCTGTATTGCGGGTCGAGGTTATCTCCGCCGAACCCCTGAAAAAACCCGACGTCTTCGTGGAAGGTCCGGAGGGGCTGGTGTTTTCCGAGCCTTCCGCACTAATCGAATCGGCTGGCCGAAAGGCTGTGCTTGATGTCCCCGTTTCGGGCCTAAAGTTTACTAAACAGAAGCTGACGAGTTCGGCTTTGACCCTAACATTCGTGGGCACGGGTCTGGCGGCGGAATTTAGCGCCAAGCCTTCTGGTGGTGGGAAAGACCTTCCGTCGAGCATAGCCCGCGTTCTGAAAAAGGAAGATGGAACTTCCCTTTGGACGATCATCGGACTCGCACTGCTAGGCGGCTTGATCCTCAATCTCATGCCTTGCGTGTTGCCGGTCCTGTCCATCAAGCTGCTCGGCGCCGTCGGTCATGGCGGCAGGGAAAGTAGTCCGGTGCGGCTCAGTTTCCTCGCCTCAGCGGCGGGAATCCTAACTTCCTTCCTTGTATTGGCGTCCGCGCTTATCGGCCTCAAGGCGGTTGGCGCAACCGTCGGTTGGGGAATTCAGTTCCAGTCTCCCTTGTTCCTAGTCGCGATGACGATCTTGGTGACGTTGTTCGCATGTAATCTCTGGGGATTTTTCGAGGTTCACCTACCCGGCTGGGTTATGGACAAAGCCGAGAACCTGTCGCCGAAGAGATCAGGCCTCACGGGGAATTTCCTGACCGGGGCTTTTGCGACCCTTCTCGCCACCCCCTGTTCAGCGCCCTTCCTCGGGACCGCCGTCGGCTTCGCCCTGGCGCGTGGTCCGGTGGAAATTCTGGTGATATTCTTCGCCCTCGGCATCGGCCTGGCCGCTCCTTATCTAGTGGTTGCAACGTTTCCGCGCTTAGTTACAAAACTGCCCAAGCCTGGCCGCTGGATGATCGTCCTGAGACGCGTGCTCGGTTTCGCGTTGGCTGGAACGGGCGTCTGGCTTTTAAGTGTGCTTGGTGCCGAGGTCAGTTGGAAAATTACGGCACTGGTAAGCGGAATTACCTTCGCAATTGGCATGGTCCTTTACGTTCTGTCGCGCGGCGTGCCAAAGCCCAGAACTGCCTTGGCAAGCGTCTCTTTCCTGACGGTCCTGGCCGTTCTAGCGCCGCAGATACCGACTCAGGCCGATCAACAAACCCCGGGCGTCACGAGCAACGAAACTCTGGAGGGCATCTGGCGCCCGTTCGACGAGAAGGCCATACCGACGCTCGTTGCGCAGGGAAAGACCGTCTTCGTGGACGTGACCGCCGAATGGTGCATTACCTGCAAAGCCAACAAGAGACTGGTTTTATCGGATTCATTGATCGTAGAACGCTTGAAGGAAGAAAATATCATCGCGATGCAGGCAGACTGGACGCTGCCAGACGAGCGGATATCCAATTACCTCGCCCGTTTCGGACGCTATGGTATTCCGTTCAACGTGGCTTACGGACCCGGGGCGCCGAGGGGGGTGACGCTTCCCGAGATCCTTTCGAAGGGGCGGGTGTTGGCCGCTTTGGACGAGGCTAAAAAGAGACAGACATCTAGAAATGAGGAGTAAGAAATGACGAAAAACAAGCATCCCAGAACATCGTGGCGGATCAGACCACTATTGGCATCCGTGGCGATTGCCGCGGGTGTCGGCACACTGTCACTATCGGGACCGACGTACGCGGCAGAGTTCACCGTTTACAAGTCGCCATGGTGCGGCTGTTGCTCGAAATGGATCGATCACCTGAAAGCCAGCGGTCACACGGTCTCGACCCAGGATATTGAGAGCCTCGACACGGTTAAAAAAATGGCTGGGGTCCCTGAGCACTTACAGTCCTGCCACACGGCGATGGTGGACGGATATGTCATCGAAGGGCACGTACCGTCCAAGGATATCGAGCGGTTGCTCGCCGAACGCCCCAAGGCAAAAGGGCTTGCGGTTCCCGGCATGCCGGCCGGATCACCCGGGATGGAAGGTGGCGCACCGGACAAGTACGACGTAATGCTTTTCAATCCTGATGGGTCTTCGGATGTCTTCGCACGATATTGACACCGGAAATACCGACCATCGCTCTCGGAACCATCACGCGCCAAGCAGGCCCGGTTCCGCACTTCGGCCAGTGCGTTATCTTGCATGGGGCATTATAATTGGTATCACGCTCGGGTTTGGCGCATCTGAACTTTGGCATCGAAACAATCCGGCCCCTACTCCGGCGGCTGCAGAAGTAATTCAGTCCTCGATTAAGAGCGATTTTGCACTTGTCGATCACACGGGCAACCCCGTAACCGACGAAAACTATCGCGGCAAATGGCTGCTGGTGTTTTTCGGCTTCACGAACTGCCCTGATGTCTGCCCGACGGCGCTAAATGAGATCGCAGTTGTCATGGACAATCTCGGTGAAAAGGCTGCGAAAGTGCAGCCACTGTTTGTCACCGTCGACCCCGAACGGGACACGCCCGCGCGGATGGCCGAATTCGTGGGAGCCTTCGATCCTCGAATTACCGGTTTGACAGGCACGCTGGAACAGATCAAGGCGTCAACAAAGTCATTCAAAGTTTATTTCGCGAAAGAGGCACAGGCGGGGGCTCCCGATGGTTATACCATGGGACATACAACGTCCCTTTACCTTATTGATCCGAGAGGCCGTTTCGTGAGGCCCTATTCATACAACGCCACGATCAAAGAGATTTCAAACGACCTTCTGGCAAGACTATAAGGAAACGACGGCCATGAAACATTTTTCCATTTTAATCTTGGCGATAGCGATCATCGCCGGGGCAGGAGCGAGTTTCGCTCAGGAAACGTCGCGACTCGGTGGTCTGGTGATTGAAACACCATGGGCACGCGCCTCTATTGGAACGAACCGCCCTGCCGCCGCCTATATGACAATTCGCAACGAGGGAACGGAAGGTGACGCCCTGCTGGCCGTAAGCACCCCGATGTCGGGAAAGGCCGAGGTTCATACCACGAGCATGAAAGATGGCGTCATGAGCATGGGCCCCGCCGGACCGGTTGAAATACCGGCCGGAAGTAACGTGTTGCTGGCGCCTGGAGGGTTGCACATCATGATGATGAAGCTCAAAAAGGCCCTCATTAAAGGCAGAACCGTCGAAATCACGCTTTCGTTCAAACGCAGCGGCAAAATCACGGTGACAGCGCCCATCTACGGGCCTGGCGCGACCCGGCCCGAATGATTCTTTGTGCCACATATGTCCGGAAAACCGGGCTGTTCATGCTGGCCATTATTGTCGGCCTGGCTGCCGCCATCGCTATTGGTTGGTGGCAGGTTGATGGGCCTGGTGTGGATCGACTGGTGAATAAACCCAATGCGGTCATATCTCCGATCGAGAGTATGTCGTTCAGTTTGATAGATCATGAGGGTGCGTCTGTCGGACCGGAATTACTTCTCGACCGTCCCAGCATGGTGTTTTTCGGATATACATTTTGCCCCGACGTGTGTCCGACGACTTTGGCTGATATCTCTGGATGGCTGGAGGACCTCGGGCCGGATGCCAAAGGCCTGAATGTCGTTTTTATCTCAGTCGATCCTGAGCGTGACACGCCGGAGGCAATGGCCGATTACGTTGCAGCATTTCATCCAAAAATTCGTGGCTGGACTGGTTCGCCAGAAGACGTGGCCCGAGCAGCATCCACTTTCCGTGTGACATACAAGAAGGTGCCACTCGATGACGGGGGGTACTCCATGGATCATACGGCCTCGGTCATCCTATTTGACGCAACCGGTCAATTCCGAAGCACCATAGATTTCCATGAGTCTCGAGAAATCGCCGTACCGAAGATCAGGAGGGTGCTTCGTGATCGCTAAACCACGCCGTCAGACACCAATGGACAAATGGCTGTGCCGCGTTCTCATGGCCGCCTTGGTGGCCACCGTGCTGGCAAACGACGCGAAGTCAGGCGAGCCAGCCGCCGATATTGACGTCGCCAAAACAAACAGTTGCGGCTGTTGTCTCGCTTGGATCGATCATCTGAAGGAAAACGATTTTTCCGTGACTAGCAAAAACATGACGATGGGAAATCTGACCCGGTTCAAACTCAAAAACGGAATAAGTCCGAAAACAGCTTCGTGTCATACCGCCAAGATCGAGGGCTATACGATTGAAGGCCACGTTCCCGCGCGGGAGATACGTCGTCTTCTGAGGGAACGGCCTGACGCGATCGGGCTGGCTGTTCCCGGAATGCCGCTTGGATCGCCAGGCATGGATTTCGGCGATGACCGAGAGGCCTTCGACGTTCTTCTTGTCCGTAAAGACGGGTCGACAGAAATCTTCGCGTCATATCCCGATTTGAAGTAACTGTTTGCGTCAAACTTATAAACTGGTACGGACCTAGACTATGAACAGACATTCCACGACCAGATCAATTTTTGAACATGGGCGACACTTTGACGTCATTGCCCAATCATTGGAGATGAGAAATAGATGAGGGGACTAAAACCTTTGCTTGGAGGTGGGATTGCCGCAGCCATCGCGGCAATGACTGTTGGCATCACAGTCCTTGGCTATCAAGACAATCAAAATGTATCGGTTACGAGCAGTGCCGATGCTACAGGCCCTGTCTTGGCAGCCTCCGCCCATGAGGATTCTTTGCGAAGATTAGGTCTTACTCCCGAACGAACCGAGGATAAAGCGCTTCAAGAGAGGGATGTTACGCTGAAAGCTGGCGACACTCTGATGGGAATCCTGATGGCAGCAGGCCTTTCCCGGCTCGAATCTCATGTCGCCAGCACGGCTATGGAAAAGGTTTACGATCCCCGCGACCTCCGGGCTGGTCAAAAGATTAAACTATTCATACGCGATGAAGTCGATAGTGAAGAAAACCAGTGCTTTGAGAGGCTTGAATTCATACCTGAAACCGATCGCCTAGTCTTAGTCGAACACGATACACACGACTCTTTTTCTGCACGGATCGACACAGTATCTCACGTTTCAAATCTTGTCGCAAAATCCGGAGAAATTGAATCAAGCTTCTACGAGGCAGCTCGCGCAGCAGGGGTTCCGAATTCAGTCCTGCTAGAGTCATACGGAACGCTCAGCTACGCGCTCGACTTTCAGCGCGATTTTGGCGTGGGAGATACTTTCGAACTCGGATTCCAAGTCTATGACGATGGTCCGGAACGAGGCCAGCATCCGGGAGAATTGGTTTATGCCTCGATTGACCTAAGGGATCAGAGCATTCGAGCCTATCGCTACACCACCTCCGACGGATACACAGGCTTTTTCAATGAGTCGGGGGTAAGCCTGAGCACTAATTTGTTGAAAACACCAATTAATGGTGCGCGTCTCTCATCCCTTTTCGGCAAACGAAAACACCCCATCTTGGGTTACACACGGATGCATCGTGGACTAGATTTCGGGGCTTCGCATGGGACACCAGTGTTAGCCGCAGGTGACGGTATCATTGTCCAAAGGGAACGCAACGGCAACTATGGCAAGTACATTCGTATCAAGCACGACGCGACATATTCCACCGCTTACGCCCATCTCAGCCGCTATGCCGACAACCTCAAACCCGGCGACCGGGTACAACAGGGGAAAGTAATCGGCTATGTTGGAGCGACAGGGCTCGCAACGGGCCCAAACTTGCACTATGAAGTCCTTCAGAGTTCCCGCCAGGTAAACCCGATGAAAGTGGAACTGCCACCTCGACGCTTACTGGGGAAAATAGAAATGGCGCGTTTTGAAAGAGAGAAAGAAAAAATCCGCTCCCTTTTGGCTTTTCAGCCTACGCGCTCACCGTCGCGTCAGGCGGCGCTGATTGAACCAGAGATTCCTGAACGGGTTGCGCTAGAACCAAGCGAGCAAAAAAAATCATGAAGGGAAGTCGTTTGTGTCCTTTCAAACTTCGCCGCTTCGGAATTGAGCTTGTCGGAAGTTCTCTCGTTCTGGCGCTCGATCAAGCCTCCAAATCATTCATGATCGAACTCCTCTCAGATCCACAACGAGTCATTCCCGTTACCCCATTTTTTAATCTTTCTCTGGGATTCAACCGTGGTGTCAGTTTCGGCCTTCTGAACGACCTCGGCACCTGGGGGCCAACCATACTGTCTTCGCTGGCCATGGCGATCATCGGCTTCCTTCTTGTTTGGCTTTGGAAAGCCGAGAATAAAATCGAAGGTTCTGCGATTGCTCTAATCATCGGGGGTGCTTTGGGAAACCTCGTGGATCGGGTAAGAGCCGGTGCCGTAACCGACTTTCTCGATTTCTTCATCGGCGTTTACCATTGGCCTGCGTTCAATGTAGCAGATACTAGTATTTTTTTGGGAGCTGGACTTCTTGTTTTTCAATCGCTTTGCAACAACAGGAAAACCAAACAAGTGGAGCAGGAGAACGCCGATAAGAAATAGATAACGACCGTGAACTCGCCGCCTACCCTCTGTGTCTTGCCAAGTAGGCCTTCCCTTATGGCATCTGAATATTGAAGGTGAAGAACGATTGATGCATCAGCATTTTGGGCGGGCCTACAGTGACTACTGCCGAAAGACCGGCCAATTTTTGCCTCGATTTACGTTGCGATAATTATTCCAAGTTGTAGCAGCAGTTCGCAGTTTTACTCTCCCTCATGATTCCATATTGATTCCAGTGGACCACTTCGGCACACACCCCAAGAATCAAAAAGCCCGTAACCTATTGAGGTTACGGGCTAATTTGGTTGCGGGGGTAGGATTTGAACCTACGACCTTCAGGTTATGAGCCTGACGAGCTACCGGGCTGCTCCACCCCGCGTGGGTGTGGTTTGGTAGGAGGTTGGGGGTTTGCATGGTGTATT
>Ga0114916_1000191_pt1 | contig 45852 bp, 38 predicted proteins | sample MalvirAntarct_66_FD_83501 | JGI IMG/M metagenome (GOLD analysis project Ga0114916, IMG submission 83501) | Marine viral communities from the Global Malaspina Expedition - Malaspina viral metaG Antarct_66 | ecosystem: Environmental > Aquatic > Marine > Oceanic | place: West Anvers Island... | reverse complement strand
GAAATATTTACGTTTTTGAGACTGCTCTAAATAGGGGTCTGAAAAGTGTATGTTTTTACTAAAAATCGGCGTTATGCGGCGTTCTCGGAAATGGAATGACGTCGCGAATATTGCCCATGCCGGTCACAAACATGACCAAACGTTCAAAACCTAGTCCGAAGCCGGAATGTACTGCGGTTCCGTATTTACGCAAATCTAAATACCACCATAGTTCTTCTTCATCAATGTCTAAGGCTTTCATTTTCTCTTTAAGAACTTCTAAACGCTCCTCACGTTGCGATCCTCCCACCATTTCGCCAATGCCAGGGAATAGGATGTCCATAGCGCGAACGGTTTTGCCATCTTCATTTAAGCGCATGTAAAATGCCTTAATGTTTGCCGGGTAATCAAATAAAATGACTGGACATTTAAAGTGTTTCTCCACTAAAAAGCGTTCGTGCTCACTTTGAAGATCAGCACCCCATTCTTCAATAATATAGTTGAATTGTTTCTTTTTATTAGGCTTAGAATTCTTTAAGATATCAATAGCTTCTGTATAACTCACGCGTTTGAAGTTATTATCTACTACAAATTTAAGTTTATCAATTAGGCTCATTTCTGAACGCTCTGCTTGAGGCTTGGTTTTCTCTTCCTCCAATAAGCGCTGTTCCAAGAACTCTAAATCTTCGCGATTATGCTCAAGGATGTAGCTTAATACTGATTTAAGGAAATCTTCAGCCAAGTCCATATTCCCAGCCAAGTCCATAAAAGCGACTTCTGGCTCAATCATCCAAAATTCTGCCAAATGACGAGACGTGTTGGAGTTTTCAGCCCTAAAAGTTGGTCCAAAAGTATAGACTTTACCTAATGACATGGCGTAGGACTCTGCTTCCAACTGCCCAGAAACGGTAAGATTGGTTTCCTTACCAAAGAAATCTTCTTTATAATTGACCTCACCAGCTTCAGTTAAAGGTGGGTTTTTAGGATCTAAACCTGTAACCCGAAACATTTCACCTGCGCCTTCCGCATCACTTCCGGTAATGATTGGTGTGTGCATATAGTAAAACCCGTTGTCATTAAAATATTTATGAATGGCAAAGGATAAGGTGGAACGCAAACGCATTACGGCACTAAACGTGTTGGTTCTGGTGCGTAAATGGGCATTTTCACGTAAAAATTCAAAGGAATGCTTTTTAGGTTGAATTGGATAAGTTTCAGGATCAGAATCGCCTAAAATGATAATCTTATTAACTTTTATTTCAACAGATTGTCCTTTCCCTTGACTTTCAATCAATTCGCCTTTAATATGAACCGCAGCACCAGTAGTGATGCGTTTTAATGTTTTTTCGTCAGTATTTTCAAAATCAACAACACACTGTATATTTTGAAGTGAAGACCCATCATTTAAAGCAATAAAACGATTCGCTCTAAAGGTTCTAACCCACCCCTTGATGTCAATGTCCTGCGATTTAAAATCGGCCTTTAAAAGTTGTGCAACAGTTTTTGATGTCATTGTTATAAATTTAAGTGTGCAAAGATAAAAAAAGCCTAGCGGCTTTCAAGCCCCAAAGATTTAAAAAAACAAATTCTAAAAGGGGGAAGTTTCTTTTTGAAATTCGGTGGTTGTTCAGCAGAATTTAAGCTTCTGGGTCATCTTCTTCAGGAATGATGTTTATTGAAGGTTCTTTTAAGGTCTGCTTGTTGGCAATGCTCTTTTCCAAAGATAATAATAAGGATGGCAACAGCAGTAAGTTAGACAGCATGGCAAATAGTAATGTGGCTGAAACTAATGCTCCTAAAGCAACCGTGCCTCCAAAACTTGACAGTGTAAATACGGAAAACCCGAAGAATAATACAATGGATGTGTAAAACATACTGACACCAGTTTCACGCAAGGCACCGTATACTGATTTTTTAATCTTCCAATTGTTAGCCTGCAATTCCTGTCGGTACTTGGCCAAGAAATGAATGGTATCATCTACTGAAATTCCAAATGCAATGCTAAACACCAAAATAGTAGAAGGTTTGATAGGTACTCCTAAATAGCCCATTAAACCTGCCGTGATGAGAAGCGGCAATAGGTTAGGAATTAGGGAGACGACAATCATTCTGAATGATCGGAACAAATAGGCCATGAAGAGTGCAATTAACAAAATGGCCAATGAGAGGGAAATGAAAAGGTTCTTGACCAAATATTTTGTCCCTTTTTGGAAGACCAAGGCCTTCCCGGTCATGATGACCTCATACTGTTCTTCAGGAAATAATTTATCAATTTCAGTTTGAATGCCTTCTTCTATACGTTCCATTTTGTCCGTACCAATATCTTTCATAAAGGTGGTGATCCGAGCATAACGCCCCGTACTGTCCACAAAACTCTTTAAAAGGTCTGCTTCGGTACTCGAGTTTTTAGCGTAAGACAGAATGAAACTGTTTTCCTGGCTCGTTGGGAGTTGGTAATATTTAGGGTTCCCGTTATAATAGGCTTGTTTTGAGTATTTTACCAAACTGACCACTGATACGGGGCGGGAGAGTTGGGGAATGTCGTTGATGTACTCTTCCAGCTCGTTCATGCGTTTGAGCGTGCTCAATTTCATGACGCCTTTTTTGCGTTTGGTATCTATCATGATTTCCAACGGCATAATCCCATTGAATTCATTTTCAAAAAAGCGGATGTCCTTAAAGAATTCCGTGTTTTGTGGCATATCCTCAATTAAGCTTCCAGAAATTTTAATCTGGAATATACCGATCAAACTCAAGGTTAATAAACTAACCGCAGTAATGTATATGGTGATGCGACGTTCTCTAACCATGCGGGCCATCCAATTGACGAATCCCGTGGTCCAACGTCTATTAAAGTGGTCGAGGTGTCGCTCTTTAGGATAGGGTAAAAAGGTATAAATGATTGGGATAATCAGTATGGACAGAATAAATATGGAGATGATACTCAACGAGGCGACAATACCGAACTCTTTTAATAGGCTGCTTTCAGTTAAAATAAAGGTTGCAAACCCTGAGGCCGTAGTCATGTTGGTCATTAACGTGGCGTTCCCAATTTTGGTAATGACCCGTTGTAATGATTTCACTTTATTGCCGTGCATTTTCACCTCATGCTGATACTTATTGATCAGGAAAATACAGTTAGGAATCCCGATGACAATGATTAATGGCGGAATTAATGCAGTGAGTACGGTAATTTCGTAGCCCAAAAGTCCAATAATCCCGAAAGTCCACATCACCCCTACGGAAACCACCAACAGCGCAATGAGCGTCGCTCTGACTGATCTAAAAAACAGAAAGAAGATAAAGGACGTGACCAGTAGGGCAGCACCAATGAACAGGCCAATCTCATCAACAATACTCTGCGAATTTAACGTCCGGATGTACGGCATACCGGAAACTCTGACATCTAGATCGTAAGTGTCCTCAAAGGTTTTCACGTTAGCTTCTAAGATATCAATAATAAAGTCTTTACGGGCGGCAGTATTGACAATGTCTTTTTTAAGGTAGATAGCCGTTCTTATGGTGCGGGTTTCTTTATTAAAAAGGAAATTGTCGTAAAATGGATATTGCTGAAACAGCTCTTGCTGCAAGGTGTCAATTTGCGCTAAGGAGGTCAACGAGTCCTTTATGAAGGGTTGCAAGTCAAACTTTTGCTGATCTGTATTCTTGACGAGTTTTTGTAAATCTTGTATACTCAGTACGGTCTCAACTTCATCATACTGTTTAAAGCTTTCTGAAAGTCTGTTCCAAGCGTTTAATTTTTCAACCGTAAAAAGTGAGGAATTCTTAACGCCAAGTACGACCAGATTGCCTTCCTCACCAAAAATATCCAAAAACTTATTGTAGGTAAGATTGACCTCGTGGTCATTTGGCAAAAGATTGGCTTCTGTAAATGTGAAGCGCATGTTTTTCCATTGGGTACTGAAAAGCAGCGTTATCAATACAATACCGATCAGAATGATGATCTTGTTTCGCAAGATCAATCGCGCTACAGCTTCCCAAAAACTTTTTGTAGATAATTTAGACATGGCATTTTTTACAATAGCAAATTTATGAAAAAATAGATTTGCTGGCCGTTTATAATGAAATATTAAAAGTGAACTTGGCCGCGACGTTATCAGTAAATTCCGGTAAATGGTAGCCGCCATAGCGGTAGGCAAAACTCAATCCGAAACCGAATAGTATTTTATTGATTTCAAAGCCTGCCTCAGAATATCCTTTATCGAGCGTGCCAAATGTCACCTGTTGATGCCGGTCAATATCATGCATGTCGCCTATGGCAAAACGCGAAATGAGGACCATCTGTGGTTTCAATTTTTTTGCAATGTTAAATGGTTTTAGGTAGTGTTTCAATTGAAGGGTCGCAAACCTATCCGAGAAAAACTCATTAAAATACATGGTTTCAAAGCTGTTGATGCCGGCTACAGAAAACCGTTGTAGAATGGTTTCTTTATCAATATTGTTAGGGTAGGCGTGGTATAAATGTGTTAACGGTGTTTTCCCTGTGGCAATCCCACTGGTGAGCGTCGCTTCTGTAAAAGATTTACCATCGGCAGTGTGGTCTAATTTGTAAATCGTTCTAAAATCGGCCTTAAAAAAATTAAAATCGCCTCCAATCACATCTTTAAAACTCCGAGTCATCTGTAGGGTGAAATTGGGGTAACCTTCCTTCTCCACCTCTATATCCCCACTAGTTTCAAACGTGTTAAAAGGATTCCATTGTAAGGACATTTGTGCAGTGCTCAATCTGAATTCCTTGAAAGCCGTGTCATCAACAAAAAACGTATAATCGTATGTAGTGGTTACATTGCTTCTAGAAAATTCGGTTTCAGAAAGCAGAAAGGGCGTAATTCTGTGTTCTAATGAAATGGCCTTAGTAATGTGATGGTGAAATAGGTTGATATTCAGTAGACGGGGTTCAAAAAATGAAAAGAAACGTTTGTCCGTCAAAAAAGTGGAGCTGCCCGTTTCTTGAAGGTCATCGGTATAATCTAGATTGATCCAAGTGTCGGTAGTTTCAGAAACCCTGAAACCGCCGCCAATACTATATTTAAAAGTATGGTCCTTAAATCCGTAAACCACGTAACCATTTACACGGTATTTCTCTGAAAGATTTTCATTGGTCCGTCCGCCCAAACCAGTCCGCACACCTTCGTATTGATTGAATTTAAACAGATATCGCAAATCGATATCGATAAATTTTGTTGGGAAAAACCCATTGCCAATTTGCTTGAAAAATTTGCTTTTTTTAATGGAATCCTGTTGAACGACCGTGAGTGTATCTCCCTCTTTTGTTGGGACCTGCGCCTGTGCGGACCATAAACAAACCATAAATAAAAGATAAGCACAGTATTTTTGCATCGCGAGGTTTTATAAGAATTAGGAAAAGCTAAAAAAAGCGATTTGGAAATCGCTTTATAGTTATACAGTCATGATCTCTTTTTCTTTTACTTCTAAGAAATCGTCAATTTTTTTAACGTATTTATCAGTGAGTTGTTGTACGCTTTGCTCAGCATCTTTTTGAAGATCTTCAGATACATCTTCTAATTTTTTAATCTCAGTATTGGCATCCTTTCGAGCACTACGCACCCCAATTTTAGCATCCTCAGCTTCAGCCTTAGCCTGTTTGGCTAATTCACGGCGACGCTCTTCAGTTAGTGGCGGTACATTAATGATAATCAAATCGCCATTATTCATTGGGTTAAACCCTAAGTTTGCAATCTGAATCCCCTTTTCAATTTCTTGAAGCATCTTTTTCTCCCAAGGTTGTACAGAAATTGTTCTTCCGTCAGGCGTGTTCACATTGGCTACTTGCGCCAAGGGCGTTTGTGACCCGTAATAATTAACCATCACATTTCCCAACATGGCCGGTGTAGCTTTCCCAGCCCTAATGTTTGTAAATTGTTTTTCAAGATGCTTAATAGCGCTGTCCATGGCTTCTTGTGTACTATCCAATATAAATTTAATGTCTTCGTTCATCATTAAAAAATTTTAAATTCTAAAACAGTTCAAAAAATGAGCCAGATGGCTTTGTTCTAGGGTTATAAGTTAACTTTAGTTCCAATTTTTTCGCCTAAAACCACTTTTAGGAGATTTCCTTTTTTGTTCATATCAAAAACAATGATTGGCAATTCATTCTCCTGACTTAAGGTAAAAGCAGTCGTATCCATCACTTTAAGGCCTTTGCGCAGTACGTCATCAAAAGTAATATGGTCAAATTTTACGGCACTGTTGTCTTTTTCAGGATCAGTATTGTAGATCCCATCCACGCGAGTGCCTTTTAAAATAACATCTGCTTCAATTTCTATAGCTCTCAACACCGCTGCTGAATCTGTAGTAAAATACGGATTTCCGGTACCACCACCAAAAATGACCACTCGGCCTTTTTCTAGGTGACGCATGGCTTTTCTTCGGATAAAAGGTTCTGCTACCTGATTGATATGCACTGCAGATTGTAAGCGGGTTGGGATGCCAGCATCTTCTAGAGCGCTTTGCAGAGCCAATCCGTTAATTACGGTTGCCAGCATGCCCATATGGTCGCCTTGTACGCGATCCATACCGTTACTTGCGCCTGCAACACCTCTAAAAATATTTCCTCCACCAATAACTATGGCTACTTCCACACCTAATTTGGTAATGGCGCTAATATCTGCCGCATATTCTTCTAAGCGTTGGGGGTCAATCCCATACTGACGATCTCCCATTAATGCTTCGCCGGATAATTTGAGGAGGATTCTTTTGTATTTCATGTGTTCAATCTTATTGTTTTTCAATGGTCACATGTTTCTCGCTAATAACCACTGCTCTCGGTTTTACAATTTTCAGCAAGCTCGATTCATGTGTTCAATCTTATTGTTTTTCAATGGTCACATGTTTCTCGCTAATAACCACTGCTCTCGGTTTTACAATTTTCAGCATGCTCGATTCATGTGTTCAATCTTATTGTTTTTCAATGGTCACATGTTTCTCGCTAATAACCTCTGCTCTCGGTTTTACAATTTTCAGCAAGCTCGATTCATGTGTTGATTCTTATTGTTTTTCTATGGTCACATGTTTCTCGCTAATAACCATTGCTCTAGGGTTTACAATTTTCAGCAAGCTCGATTCATGTGGTCAATCTTATTGTTTTTCAATGGTCACATGTTGCAGGTCGGTAATCGTTCTGTAAGAACGTAAAGTTTTTGGCCTGCCTGAATGTGTTGTTCTGAAAAGTTTAGCAAATATAAGGATTATTGTAATTTACAAAAGTAGAAGTTGTTTATTTCCACCTTAAGGTTTCCATGATGTGTTTAATATCTTTCTTTAAATAATCGGCTGCTGGTAAAATGGAATCAAAATTAGGTTTTGCATAAAAATAGAGTGAGCCATTCAGGAAGTGATTTACACTATCTGTAACGTAAAATTGCGACTGTGAGGCGGCATTGCCTCCCACTTCGTAAAACATTCCGTATACTTTGTGCTCCTTATTGGAGTATAAATTACTTTCTATAGCATCTGCCTTTTGGGTATGCTCTTGCGTTAGGTTTTGAGAATCTCTAATCAGCGGGATCAGGTTATCGTCAGTCACTTTAATATAAGTCAAATATATGGTGCCTTTCAATGTAGGATAATTGATGTCTATCCCAAAAGTTTCATTTTTAGAATCTACTTTGATGTTTTTGATGCGTTCCGCAAGGGTGTTCTTTTCAAACGTAAATGGCAAATTGAGATTAGTGTCTTCATATTCACCCGGAGGATAATCTAAACGCAAAAATCCTTTTGGTTTTGGGATAGGATCTTCTCCACAGGAGAAAACGAGCGCAAAGAGTAGGGTAAGACTGAAAAGTTTAATTTTTATCATTTTAAAATGGTAAATTTTACTTGTTTGATGCGCTTCTTGTCTAGAGTTTCAATCGTAAACAGGTAATTTTTGAAATTTATTTTACTGCCGCGTCTCGGAAAAATTCCGGAGATTTCTAAAACGAAGCCCGCAATTGTTTCCGCTTCACCTTTGTGGTTTTCAAAATCGGCGTCAGAATCTAAATTCACAATTTTATAAAAATCCTTTAAAGGGGTTTTGCCATCAAACGAATAATTGTTGTCGTCCAATTTGGTGTAGATCAAGTCGTCATCATCAAATTCATCACTGATATCTCCAACAATCTCTTCGATGACATCTTCTAAGGATACCAATCCGGAAGTGCCTCCATATTCATCAACCACCACCGCTAAATGGACTTTTTTCTCTTGAAATTCCGCCATCAAATCATCGAGCTTTTTATTTTCAGGAACGAAAAAGGGCTCCCGTAATAATGCGGTCCAATCAAATTGTTTCCGATCAATATAAGGCAGTAAGTCTTTGACGTATAAAATACCCACCACCGTATCAATGGTATCTTTATATACAGGAATTCTCGAATAACCATTTTTGATGATTTCGGGGATAATCTCCGAATATTTCAGATCCGTATGTAAGGCGAAAATGTCAATACGCGGGCGCATGACCTGTTTGGTGTCCGTATTTCCAAAAGAGACAATACCTTGTAGTATTCGGTGTTCTTCCATGGTGGTCTCATGCTCCCCTGTTAACTCCAAAGCCTGAGATAACTGATCTACACTCAAATTTGATTTCTGTTTTCCTAAACGATCGTGAATACCAATGGTAATGGAGCGCATGGGTAAACTGATTGGGGAAAAGATGATGTCTAAAAAACGCACTGGTTGGGCCATGAACATGGCGAATTTATTACGGTTTCTATTGGCGTAAATTTTTGGGATAATCTCTCCGAAAAGTAAAATAAGGAAGGTTACCATGACCACTTCCAACAAGAATTTTAACCAGGTGATGCTAATCTGGTGAAAAACAAATTCTCCCAAGTAGGCAAAGAGTATGACGATAGCAATGTTGATAAAATTATTGGCGACCAAAATGGTGGCTAACAATTTTTTAGGACGTTCCAAGAGTTTTGAAATGGTTTGAAATGCCGTGGCGTTTTCTTGCAATCCGTTGTCAATATCTGAACGGGTTAAGGAGAAAAAAGCGACTTCTGCACCAGAAATCATGGCTGAACACGCAAGCAAAACAAATAATAAGACCACACCAATAATTAGGGAGATGTTGTCAGAAGACTGAAGGATAAGGAGTTGTATGGGTTCAGGGTCCAAAGGAAATGAAGTTAGTTATATTTTTAAAATGGTAAATCGTCATTCTGTTCAGGCTCAGCAGTGTCTTTATTGGGGTTTGATGCTGGAGAAGGCTGGTTAGATTGGTTTGAAGAATGTTCCTGACTGTCTTTTTTAGTGCTTAAAAATGTAAAATCAGTGCATTGAATTTCAGTTGAATAGCGTTCAATGCCTTTGTCGTCATTCCATTTTCTAGTTTTAATGCGGCCTTCTATATAGACCTTATCACCTTTGCTTAAATATTTTTCACATATTTCCGCCGCTTTATTGCGTACCACTATATTATGCCATTCCGTATTACTAATACGCTCATTGGTCTGTTTACTTGTATAGGTCTCATTAGTAGCCAAAGGGAAACGTCCAACGCAGTTTTTATCATCAAAATAATGCATTTTCACATCATCACCTAAGTGACCAATCAACATGACTTTATTTAAAGTTCCAGACATAATCGTTTAAAAATTTATGTGCAAAATTAACCAATTGCACGGACTTTATTAAAAGTAATAAAAAAATGTGAGTTATTATTTATAGTGCTTACAATTTGTAGCGGTATGTTGGCAAAAGATGTGTTTTAACTTTTAAACACTATAAGATGCACATAGTTATTGGTGTTATGTGGATTTCTGCAAGATTGTTGTATTGCGAGAAGTTCTGCTCCGTAAGCCTTAAATATCAATACAAGCTAAACTTTAGCTTCCGAAGAATTCGTCAATAAAATTACTAATCAGAATGGGGGTCGGATGGTGTTTGATTTCAGTAACAGGCATTCCCTGGTGCGGCAACTGGTCGATTTCTATAATCCAAAACTTGGTATGCAAATGTTGATGCGAAAGTTTATGAACGATGTCTATATTATTATAGAGACTAAACTCATAGGGCGCATCACCTAGAAAGGTTTGGATAAACGGATGTGATTTAAAGTTGCCTATAGCAAGTTTCTGGTCGGTTTCCAACAAGGGGAATTGATACAGATTTTGCCAGATGCCTTTTTTTGCTCTTTTTTGAAATAGTGTTTTTTTATCGGTGGAGAGTAAGACTAAGAAATTAAAATATTTCGTGCTGACTTTTGTTTTTTTAAGTTTAACAGGGAGTTGATCGATTAAGTTTTTCTGGAGCGCCACACAGCTGTCGTTTAAAGGACAGGTTTGGCAGTTGGGATTTTTTGGTTTGCATTGTACGGCACCAAACTCCATTATGGCCTGATTATAATCTGATGGATAGTCATGATCCATTAAAGCGGTAGCGAGCGCTTTAAATTCTTTAATGCCGTTTGTAGAATTAATTGGGGTGTCTATACCAAAATAACGCGCCAATACTCTGTAAACGTTCCCGTCAACTACAGCAGTAGGTTCAGCAAAGCAGATGGATGCTATCGCGCTGGCGGTATAGTCGCCTACGCCTTTCAGTTTTAAAAGCTCTTTATAAGTATTTGGAAATACCCCATTGAGTTCTGTAGCGATGTACTTTGCAGTGGCGTGCAAATTGCGTGCTCTAGAGTAGTAGCCTAAGCCTTGCCAAAGTTTCAAAACATCAGTTTCTTGGGCGTTGGCAAGATCAAAAACTGAAGGGTATTTGGTAACAAATGCGTCGTAATAAGGTTGTCCTTGGGCTATTTGGGTCTGTTGTAAAATTATTTCCGATAACCAGATGTAATAGGGGTTTTTGGTTCTTCGCCAAGGGAGGTTACGCTTATGTTCTGAGTACCAAATAGTTAAAGTCTTGTTAAAATCCATTTAAATTTTTTAATCTCCGCAAACATAATCCTTTACAAGCTTAAATTTTAATTAATTAGGCTTGAAATATTGAAATTAAAATCCCTATATTTGCATCCCTTATAATTAATAGATAAACCCTAAAATTAATAACAATGACAAAAGCTGATATAGTAGCTAAAATTTCTGAGAAGTTAGGAATTGAAAAAGGAGATGTTCAAGCGACCGTTGAAACCTTTATGGAGGAAGTTAAAACATCTTTAGAGAGTGGAGATAATGTGTATTTGAGAGGTTTCGGTAGCTTTATCGTTAAAACAAGAGCTGAGAAAACAGGAAGAAATATTTCTAAAAACACGACAATCAAAATACCAGCACACAACATTCCAGCATTTAAGCCTGCAAAAGTTTTTGTAGAAGGCGTTAAATCTAATGTTGAAGTATAGTAAAAGATATAAAACGAAACATTAATTTAAAAAAGACTTGATTTATGCCAAGTGGTAAAAAAAGAAAAAGACATAAGGTAGCGACGCATAAGCGTAAGAAACGTAGACGCGCTAACCGTCATAAGAAAAAATAAATTGAAAAAGTAGTTTTTAACTACTTTTTCGGTTTTACAGTAACGTTCTTTGATATAAAATTTAGGTGTGGCCGCTGGTTGTGGTCCGCTTTAAATTTACCGGAATTATCCCGATGTAAATCGGGAATCCTGTGTCAAAAAATTTAGTATAATCCATCTGTTCTGATGTATTTTAGGACGGATTTAAATTAACAACATGGATAAGGAATTAATTATTCGTTCAAGTTCAGACTTTGTTGATTTTGCCTTATTAAAAGATGGAAAACTTATTGAATTACATAAAGATGAAGAGGATAACAACTTTGCGGTTGGTGATGTGTTTATTGCCAAAATCCGTAAAGCCGTTCCTGGACTAAATGCCGCATTTGTTAATGTTGGCTATGAGAAAGATGCATTTTTGCACTATCATGATTTAGGTCCAAAATTACCTTCACTTTTAAAATTCGTAAAACGTGTAAGCACAGGGAAACACACAGATTTTCTGCTCAAAAACTTTCAGTTTGAAAAAGATATTGATAAAGATGGCAGCATTGCTGACGCCTTAAAATCCAATCAATCGCTATTAGTTCAAATTGTAAAAGAACCTATTTCAACAAAAGGACCTCGCATTAGTAGCGAGTTGTCAATTGCCGGAAGGTATATTGTTTTAGTACCCTTTTCGGACCGGATTTCTATCTCTCAAAAAATAGAATCCAAAGAAGAAAAAGATCGTTTAAAACGATTGGTCAAAAGCATTACCCCTAAAGGATTTGGCGTTATTGTCCGCACCGTTGCTGAAGGTAAAAAAGTGGCTGAGTTAGACACTGATTTGCAGAACCTTTTAAGCCGTTGGACAGCAATGTGCAAAAAGCTTAACAAGGCCCCTCACCCAAGTAAAGTACTTGGAGAGATGAACAAAGCATCTTCAATTTTGAGGGACATCTTCAACGATTCGTTCTCAAGTATTGTTGTAGATGATGAAGAGTTATATATGCAAATCAAAGATTACGTGCATCAAATTGCACCAAAAAAGGAATCTATTGTGAAACATTATCAAAATGGCGTGCCCATTTTTGAAAAACATGGTATTGAGAGGCAGATTAAGACCTCTTTCGGACGTACAGTCTCTATGGCTAAAGGTGCGTATATTGTGATAGAACACACCGAAGCACTCCATGTTATTGATGTAAACAGTGGCAATAGATCCAACAAAGAAAAAAATCAAGAGGACACTGCCTTGGAAGTTAATATGATTTCAGCTACTGAAATAGCCAGACAATTGCGTTTACGTGATATGGGCGGCATTATAGTAGTCGATTTTATTGATATGGGCAATGCAGAGAATCGAAAAAAACTGTACAATCATCTTCGTGACGAAATGAAAGATGATAAAGCAAAACATAAGATATTACCTCCTAGCAAATTCGGTCTGATCCAAATTACCAGACAACGCGTGCGCCCAGAAAGGAATATTGAAACAAAAGAAGAAAACCCGAATGTTAGTGGGGAGGAGATTGAAGCGCCAATTAAGGTGGTTCAACGCATCCAACAGGACATGGAACGGATTTTCAAAAAAGACTACAAAAAGGTGACCTTAAACACACATCCTTTTATAGCAGCCTTTTTGACCAAAGGATTCCCTTCCATCAGGTCGAAATGGTTTTTAGAACATAAAAAATGGGTAAAAGTATTACCTAGAGATGCTTACACATATCTTGAATACCATTTTTACGATAAAAATGGTGACAAAATCGATTAAATCATAAACCCCTTAGTTCTTCGGAAGTAAGGGGTTTTTTTTATACCTCATCTTTTATGGGATGCATTTTAGGGTTCGGAAATTCAGGAAAACGGATGTCGGATGTAAGCGCATTGCAACTTTTTTTTACAAACTAGAGTTGTTGAGCCCTCGTATGCTTCTTGTTCTCAGTTGCTCACGCTTCTAGCTCGTTTTATTGAATTATTTATACTCTTTGTAAGCAACCTTTTGCAGTTTCAAGCATCTTATAAATGAACTTTAAAATTACAAAAACATGAAAAAAATGAATGTATTGATGAAATCCTTATTAGTGTGTACGGCACTTTTTATGATGGGCTGTAATACTGATGATGGCATTACCTGTCCTGATCCAATTACCGGCGAACTGACTGCTGAAGAAACTGATTTTACAGGGTCTTGGGTATTGACTGGCATGGAAGCTAATGACGAATTGGATATCACCGATGACAATAAAGATAATCCGAGTAAAGATATTTTTGCGCAATACTCAGAATGTCAACGTGATTTAGTTTACGAATTTTTGAATAGCCGAAGCTATGCATTTAAACAAGGCACAATCTCTACAGACTGTGAGAATAAGCAAAGTGTTACCGGAACATGGAGTCTTAATGCTAAGGTTTTGACTTTTGTGTCAAGTTGTTCTACACAAAACATCACCATCGCTTTTAATGAAGAAGAGGACAAGTTTACCTATTTCGCGGTGGTGAACATCCGCGAGGTTAATGGGTTGGTGAAAAGCACTAAAATAACGTTTACTTTCGACAAAATTCAGGCCTAATCCTTCCTTTTAGGATGATATAGAAAAAGCGGATATGACATCCGCTTTTTCTATTTTATAGACCCTTTTTTGGGTCAAGCCGCTGGGTTTGGAATGATCTTGTGAACGTTTTCAATGGCCTCCAAAACTTCTTCGGTTAAATTTAAATTGATGCTTTCACTATTTTCCTGTAGTTGAGACATTGTTGTGGCTCCAATAATGTTACTGGTGACAAAAGGTTGTTGAGTGACAAAAGCAAGCGCCATTTGAGAGAGTTTTAACTGATGTGCTTCGGCAATGGCAAGATACTGCTTAGTAGCTTCTGTGCACGAGGCGCTGCTATAACGTGCAAACCGCGTAAATAGATTTAGTCGTGAGTTTTTTGAGTCTTCACCTTTAATATATTTTCCGGATAACACACCGCAACCCAATGGCGAATAGGCTAAAAGCCCCATATTTTCGCGCATGGCAATTTCTGCCATATCACCTTCAAATAATCGATTAAGTAACGAGTACGCATTTTGTACGGTCAGCATTCTGGGTAAATTATGTGTTTTGGACTCTTCCAAATAACGCATAGTGCCCCAGGCTTTCTCATTGGAAATTCCGATATGTCTTACTTTCCCGGACTTTATAATCCCATCAAAGGTGTGGAGGATTTCATTGAAATTATCGTCCCATGCTTCGTCCTCATGTTTATAATCGCGAACGCCCAAAGTATTGGTGTTGCGCTCCGGCCAATGCAGTTGATACAAGTCTATATAATCTGTTTTTAAACGCTCCAGACTCTTATTTACCGCGTCCTTTATAGCCTCCGGACTAAAGCCGTTCGTTCTAATGTGAGCTGTGTACTCTCCTGGGCCAGCAATTTTAGAGGCTAAGACTACCTTATCTCTGTTGCTAGTTTTTTGAAACCATTGGCCAATGATACGTTCTGTATCAGCATAGGTTTTTGCCTCTGAAGGTACGGGATAGAGTTCTGCAGTATCAAAAAAATTAATGCCTTGGTCTAAGGCATAATCCATTTGTTCAAAACCTTCAGCTTGGGTGTTTTGGAGACCCCAAGTCATGGTGCCTAAGCACAATTTGCTAACTTTAATATCAGTTTGTGGTAGTGTGGTGTAGGTCATAGTGCTATGCTTTCTAATTTGATGTGTATATGTTCAAAGATAAAAAAAACCTTTCAGCTCTGGTGGAACAGAAAGGTTTGTTGTTTACATGTATTTTGAATGAATATGAGTTTTTTTATTGGGGTTTCGCCTGCGCTCAACCTGACCACGACTGCGCTCAATCTGACTCTTTTGTTGTTTTAGTTTAATATTCGGAATGTTATCTAAAAGGGTTTCGACTGCGCTCAACCTGACATCGCTTTACGACTGCGCTCAACCTGACATCGCTTTACGACTGCGCTCACCCTGACTTTTTTGTTGTTTTAGTTTAATATTCGGAATGTTATCTAAAAGGGTTTCGACTGCGCTCAACCTGACATCACTTTACGACTGCGCTCAACCTGACAATTTTTATTAATCGTTTAATAATTTTGAAATTTCATCCAATTTTGGGGTTAATATCACCTCAATACGTCGATTTTTTGCTTTGCCTTCACTTGTGTCATTACTCGCTATTGGGGCATATTCACCGCGCCCTGCTGCCGTCAGGTTTTCAGGGTTTATGGCTGAGTTTTCCTTTAAAATCTGCACAATTGCCGTAGCGCGTTTTGTAGATAAATCCCAGTTGCTGTTGATAACGCCAGTTCCCGTGTAAGGATCGTTATCTGTATGGCCTTCAATCAAAATTGCAATTTCTGGATTGTCTGCCAATACTGCTCCCAGTTGGTTCACCGCCTGTTTTCCGTTGGCACCAACGGCCCAGCTTCCGGACTGGAATAACAATTTGTTTTCCATAGACACATAAACCTTTCCATCGCGTTGTTCTACGGTCAAACCTTTACCTTCAAAGTTGGTCAACGCTTTCGAAATAGCATTTTTAAGTTTGTTCATGGCGGCATCTTTAGAAGCGATCATGCTTTCAAGTTCTGCAATGCGTTGTGAACGCGCTTCCATATCCTCTTTTAATTTTTGTAAACGGCCGTTTTCAGTGGCCAAAGCTTGTTCCTTAGCTTCTAGCTGCGCCAATAGCTCCCGATTCTTTTTAGAGTTTTGGGCAATAGCTGACGAACTATTTTGTTCTAAAGCTTCGTATGACGTCTGCAAATTATCGAGGTTTGTTTTTGCGGCATCATAGTCTCTTTGGAGTTGATTACGCTTGGCTGTGGTATCGTCATAATCTCTCTGTAATTGGAGCAATCGGTTTTGTGAGAGCAGCAAATCTTTTTTAAGAGTGCCATTTTCATCAGAAAGTTTCCGATTATCTTTTCTAAGCGTTGCATATTTACTTTCCAAATCAGTGTATATTTTTTTGGAGACACAAGAGGTGGTTAACATCAGTGTCAAGACAATAAAAGACAATTTTTTAATCATGGTTATAAAAGTTTAGTGATAGGTAAATGTGGTTTTATTATATCAAAAATCGTAAATCAGCAATCAGCAATCACATTCTTCAATCCTCAATTTCCAGCAGGATAGGACAATGGTCACTATGCACCGCATCTGATAAGATAACGCTGCGTTTCAGTTTTTCTTGCAAGGGCGCGTTGACTAAAGCATAATCCAAACGCCAGCCCTTATTGCGCGCTCGAGAATTCGCTCTGTAACTCCACCAGGTATAATGGTCAGGTTCTTTGTTAAAGTGTCTGAAAGAGTCAATAAAACCAGTGTTTAGAAAATTTCCAATCCATTCGCGTTCCACCGGTAAAAAGCCAGAAACGTTGGATAGTCCTTTAGGGTTGTGAATGTCGATTTCTTCGTGACAAATATTATAATCGCCCAAAACAATAAGATTAGGGACCGCTATTTTTAAAGCATCAATATACGCCTGAAACATGTCCATATAGTCAAACTTGTGTTGTAACCGTGCATCATTGGTGCCTGAAGGCAGGTACAAACTCATTACAGAAACCCCTTCTTGGCCAGGGGAAGTGGGTGCGAAATCAGCCCGGATATTTCGTCCCTCAAAATCCATTGACGGAATTCCCGTACCATACTCCACATGGACTGGTTCGATTTTACTCAAGATAGCAACGCCACTATAGCCCTTTTTCTGTGCGCTAAACCAATAGTGGTACTTATACCCCGCATCCTCGAAAAGCTCCACATCCACTTGCTCTTTCATGGCTTTAATTTCTTGCAAACAAAGGACATCGGGGTTGGCACTTTTTAACCAATCGATAAAACCTTTGTTGAGTGCTGCGCGAATACCATTGACATTGTAAGAGATAATTTTCATTGAAGTGGGGTTATAATTTTATGGAGCAAGGCTGATTAAGGAATAGAACCGACTTTGCGTTAATACGTATTGCTGATTTCGCGCTAAATTAAATAATACTGTACTTTTATAGGGTAATTTTAAAGGCATTTTAACGATTGATCTGGTTGCTGTCTTTAAAAGTGAAACCATCCAATGAAGATTGCCGCTACTTTTGTGTTTTTATTTGCTAGCTGTTGTGCGTATGCACAGCAACCTGCTTCCAATTTTCGGACGAAAATGATGGCAGTAAAAGCAGTGATCCAAATAGATTCCGTCAGTATCAACTCGAGTCTTTTTAATTTGACCACTAAAGAAGGGGTGCCAATTGATAGCACAAATTACATCATCGATTTTCCAAAAGCCCTACTGACCTTTAAAAAACCAGTCCAAACAGATTCTATTATCGTCAATTATTTACGGTACCCAAACTTCGTCACCCGCAAATACGCTCATCTCGATGCTAACATAATTGTTGATAATACGGATAATATGCAGCAATTGTACCGGTTACAACAATCGACTTTGACTAGAGATTTCACGCCCTTTGAGGGCTTGACTACTTCAGGGAGTATTTCGAGAGGTGTAACCCTGGGTAACAATCAGAATTCCGTTTTAAACAGTGAGTTGGATCTGCAAATCTCCGGGAAATTAAGTGATAAAGTAGTGCTACGGGCCTCCATTCAGGATGCCAATATTCCTTTGCAGGAAAGCGGATACTCCCAACGATTGGATGAGTTTGATCAGGTTTTTATTGAATTGTTAAGCGACGATTGGAAGATTAGGGCGGGAGATATCGATTTGGTGAACACCAACTCTTATTTTGCCAGATTTAGCAAACGCGTTCAAGGCTTGCTTGTCGATGTCAATTTAGATGATGAGGACGCCACAACCAATCTTTTTGCTGCAGGAGCGCTGGTTCGTGGACAATTTACCACCAGTCAATTTACGGCGCAAGAAGGCAATCAAGGCCCGTATAAACTGCGTGGTCCCAACAACGAATTGTATGTTTTGGTGGTATCAGGGAGTGAAACTGTTTATGTTAACGGCACCCCGATACGACGTGGGGAATCACACGATTACATCATCGACTATAATGCGGGAGAAATTATTTTCAATTCCACCTTTCCCATCACTTCTGAAATGCGAATCACCGTAGATTATCAATTTAGTGAACGTAACTTTTCGAGATTTACGGCCTTTGGCGGGGGCGGATATCACACTAAGAAATTAAAAATTGGCGCTTCGGTTTATTCTGAAATCGACTCTAAAAATCAACCCTTGCAGCAAAATCTCTCTCCAGAACAGGTGCGAATTTTAGCGCTTGCTGGCGATGATCCAACCGTAATGGTGGCGCCTTCAGGTGTAAGGGAAGCCTATAATGAAAATCGGATTTTATATCGGAAAATCCTAGTTGACGGGAAGGAAGTTTTTGAGTTTTCTAACACTCCGGAGGATGAGTTGTACAGTGTAAAGTTTCGGTTGGTAGCTGACAATCAGGGAGACTATGTACTCATCAATACCAATGCGGTATCTAATATATACGAGTATGTCTCCCCAATTTCAGGGGTTTCACAAGGCAATTATGCGCCGATTGTGAAGTTGATTGCGCCTACAAAATTACAAGTTGCCGTGGTAAACGGAACGTATCAACCCACTGATCAAACCGAAATCTATTTTGAAGCGGCAGGAAGTAAGAATGATTTGAATCTATTTTCTGATCTGGATGATGCCAATAATGATGGCTTTGCCGGAAAACTCCGTGTCAAACAACAGCTTATAAAATCAGACAGTTTATGGAATCTTTCTGCAATGCTCGATGCAGACATCATTCAGGAAGACTTTAAAACAATTCAACGGTTGTATCAGGCCGAATTTAGTAGAGATTGGAACTTGGACGCCCCATTAGGAAATCAAAATTTATTGACTGCAGGTCTCGAGCTGTACAATCCTAAAAACGGATTTGCCTCCTATACATTTGAGCATTTAAAATATTCTGAGAATTTTAATGGCCATCGGCATAAAGTCTATGCCAGTTTGAGATTTGATAACTGGCAGGTGTTTACCAATACCAGTGTACTAAATAGTAAGAGCCACAGTTCTGAATCTACATTTTTGAGAACATTTAATAGCGCTATCTACCACATGAAAAAGCAGTGGGTGGGTACAAAAATGGCTGCTGAGGATAATGAACAACGCGATATCCAGAGCAATCAACTGACCAACCTGAGTCAGCGTTTTAAATCGGCAGAAGTGTTTTACGGGAGGGGCGATAGCACTAAAGTGTTCGCTGAAGTGGGCTATAAGTATCGGGTTAATGACAGTTTAAGAAACGCTATTCTTCAAAAAGTGAGCAGCTCAAATACCTATTATTTAAAATCTAAACTCATCCAAAATACCACGACTGATTTTGGAGTGTACATCAATTTTCGCAGCTTAAAATCAGAAGATGAAGGCCTCAAAGATGAACACTCCTTAAACTCAAGAGTAACCTTCAACAAGCAATGGTTTGATCAGTTGGTTCAATGGAACAGCGTTTTTGAAACCAATGCCGGCAGTCTGCCCCAGCAAGATTTCACTTACGTCAAAGTTGAACCTGGTCAAGGTGCTTACACCTGGATTGATTATAATAAAAACGGCATACAGGAGCTTAATGAGTTTGAAATTGCACAATTTCAGGATGAAGGAGAATATATTCGGGTGCTCTTGCCCAATCAGATTTATGTAAAAACACACCAAAATAGATTGAGCCAGACGGTGACTATAAATCCGCATCAATGGGTGGTAAGTGAAGTTGGCGCCAAGAAATTTTGGTCGCATTTTTATAACCAAACGTCCTATCTGATTGATCGGAACATAAACAGAGAAGAACAACCTTTTGATCTTAACCCTTTTGATGCTGCTGCAGACAAGCAATTGGCATTGCACCAAAGCGTTAGGAATGTGTTGTTTTTTAACCGTGGCCAACATCACCTTACCACCTCTTATACCTTTCTGAACAACACGTCAAGAACTTTGCTTTCTATAGGATTTCAGGAAAATAGACTAAAAAGCCATCAACTCAATTTCAACCATAAATTTGAAGAGAGTTGGCTCTTAAATGTAAAGGGGAGCTTAGAGGAAAATATGAGTTTAAGTGAGAATTTTTTCTCTCGTAATTATCAAATTGATGAGACGCGCATAAAACCAAAGTTGTCCTATTTATTTAATGAAAATGCCCGTTTTGATGTGTTTTATCAATATACGTCCAAAGATAATACCATAGGAAATAGGGAAAATTTGCTTCAAAACAACTTTGGTATCGCATTTACCTACAACAATGCTCAAAAAGTTGCGCTGAATGGGGAGCTTAATTTTTTCGATAATGCGTTTCAAGGGAACGCAAACACCCCCGTGTCCTATCAGATTTTAGAAGGTTTGCAAGCGGGTAAAAACTTTACCTGGTCATTATTGGCCCAAAAGAAATTAACGGCATTTTTAGATTTAAATTTTAATTATTTCGGTCGCAAAACGCAAACCTCCAAAACCATTCATACGGGTACGGTGCAATTAAAAGCTTATTTTTAGAACCTGACAGTTATCATGGATAACCATATATAATTTTTGTAGCTTTGTCGAAATCATGTTAAAGCTACTCGCCATATTTTATGCATCCTTGATTCTTTTTCAAAGTCTAAATATCAGCTTTGAAGATGCGTCAAAGCTGAGTGTGCTTATAGAACATGCAACTTACCATCAAGAGACTTATGGCGATTCATTCGTGCAGTTTATCTCTGAACATTATGGTGCATCGTTAGTACAACATGAGAATGAGCATTCAGAACACGAAAATCTTCCTTTTAAGCATGACGGTCATAATAGCTGTCAAGCCCATACAAATTTCACGTTATTACACTTTGATAATTTAAAGCCTTACGAGACGTTTACTGAAATTCCTTTCAACTTCTTCTACAAGGAAAGCACGTCTTTATTTGAGAAACCGTCTGTGTTTCAACCGCCACAATTGGCATAATTGCTATGATTTTAAGTTATTATAAATAAGCCGTTTCTCTATGGCTTAAAACACTTTACGCATACATTATGTTAGAAAACATTATTAAATTTAGTTTAAGGAATAAGCTGATTATTCTACTATTTATGGGATTTGTAGTGGGTTTCGGAATTTATTCCTTAACAAAAATCTCCATTGGTGCAGTACCGGATATCACCAATAATCAAGTGCAGGTCATCACCACCTCGCGCAATTTATCCACTCAAGACGTTGAACAGTTTATTAGTTATCCGATAGAATTGGAAATGGCGAATCTACCAGGCGTTGTGGAGATTCGATCCATCTCAAAATTCGGACTTTCAGTGGTGACCATCGTTTTTGAAGATGACATGGGTACTTACTTACCACGACAATTGATTGCCGAAAAGATAAAATCCGCATCTGATAAAATTCCTGAAGGCTTTGGGACACCAGAAATGGGTCCAATTACCACGGGGCTTGGCGAAATCTACCAATATATCTTAGATGTAAAACCGGGCTATGAAGACCGGTATAGTATTACAGAATTGCGCACCATTCAAGATTGGATTGTTAAAAGGCAACTGTCTGGAATTCCGGGAGTGGTAGAGGTTAATACGTGGGGAGGCTTTTTAAAGCAATATGAAGTGGCCATCAATCCGCAGCAATTGACTGCCATGAACATTTCAATCTCCGAACTATACGAGGCGCTCGAAAAAAACAATAGTGTTGCGGGTGGCGGTTATATTGAAAAGACCAATCAGGCTTTCTTTATTCGTGGTGAAGGCTTGATCAGTTCCTTAGAGGATATTGAAAATATTGTGGTTAAAAACGATGGTGTGCCGACCTTGATTAAGGATGTCGCCACCGTTGGTTTTGGAAGTGCCACACGTTTTGGAGCCATTACTGGAAATGGTGAAGGGGAGAAAGTTTTGGGTCAGATCATGATGATTAAGGATGGCGACTCTAAAAAAATCATTGAAGCGGTAAAGGATCGGGTGGCGTCTATTGAAGAAATTTTACCTGAAGGTGTCTATATCAATGCGTTTTTAGAACGTACGGAACTTATTGACAAAACCACATTTACCGTAGCGGAAAACTTAATTTTAGGGTCTCTCATTGTTATTTTCGTAGTGGTCCTATTATTGGGAAATTGGCGGTCTGGCTTAGTAGTCGCCTCAGTGATTCCGTTAAGTTTGCTATTCGCCATTTCTCTGATGAATGTCTTTGGCGTCGATGCCAATTTAATGAGTCTTGGCGCTATCGATTTTGGGATTATTATTGATGGATCGGTGATTATTGTAGAATTTATTGCCTTTCAGATTGCCAATCAAAGTGCCAAAATAAAAGGACTCACAAAAATTGATCAACAGGCAGAAATTGATGAGATTACGTTAAAAAGTGCCTCAAAAATGATGAACTCCGCCATTTTTGGGCAACTCATCATTCTCATCGTGTTTATCCCTATCCTGTCTTTAAGTGGAGTGGAAGGCAAAATGTTTAAGCCCATGGCTATGACCTTTAGTTTTGCCTTAGTAGGGGCCATGATTTTTTGTCTTACCTATGTTCCCGTAGTATCATCTATGTTTTTGAAGGCCACTAAACAAAGCGAAACCAATATTTCGGCTCGCTTAATGCGCTTTTTAAACAAAAAATACCGACCAGTAATCCATTGGGCATTGTTAAACACACGCATTGTCATTGGAGTGTCAGTGGTGTTGTTGGTATTAAGTGGCTGGATTTTTAGTAGGATGGGAGGCGAGTTTGTACCTACGCTCGACGAAGGCGATTTTGTGATTCAACCCGTTTTAAAGACGGGAACCTCGTTGAGTAAAACGATTGAGATTACCACAAGAATCGAACAAATATTACTGGATAATTTTCCTGAAGTGGAGCAGGTGGTCACGCGTATTGGTGCTGCCGAAGTGCCTACTGACCCAATGTCTATGGAAGAAAGTGATGTGATCATCAAATTAAAACCAAAAAGCGAATGGGTATCTGCGAGTTCTAAAAATGAATTGGCCGATAAATTTAAGGAAGCCCTTCTCGTCATCCCAGGAATGGATGTAGAGTTTACCCAACCGATAGAAATGCGTTTTAATGAGTTGATTACGGGAGTGAGGGCAGATGTAGCGATTAAGATTTTTGGTGAAGACCTCTCCATTTTAGCACGCAAGGCGGAGGAAATTAGTGGGCTGATTCAAGACGTTGAAGGTGCTTCAGATATTATTGTGGAAAAAGTAGAAGGCTTACCACAAATGAGCGTCAACTTTAATCGGGCCAAAATTGCACGTTACGGACTGAATATTGCTGATTTGAACCAACTTATTTCTGCTGGATTTGCTGGCGGCATTGTGGGGAGTGTGTTTGAAGGCGAAAAACGATTTGATTTGGTGGTCCGGCTCGAGGAGTCCAAACGAAAAAATTTGGAAAGTCTTCAGAATCTGTATGTAGATACCCCCAATGGCGGTAAAATTCCGTTGAGTGAATTGGCCGAAATTAGTTACACCACTGGTCCTGCCAAAATATCGAGGGATGATACCAAGCGTCGCATTGTGGTTGGTGTCAATGTGAGAAACAGAGATTTACAGTCTGTTGTTGATGAGGTTCAAACGCTTATTGACACAAATGTCAAACTCCCTGCAGGGTACAGCATCACCTATGGAGGGCAGTTTGAGAATTTACAAAGTGCCAAGGCCAGGTTATTAATAGCGGTACCGGTTGCCTTGCTATTAATTTTTATTCTGTTGTATTTTGCCTTCCATTCCGTTAAGGATGCCTTATTGATTTATACAGCCATTCCACTGTCAGCAGTTGGGGGCATTTTGTTTTTATGGCTGCGCGATTTACCGTTTAGTATTTCAGCAGGTGTCGGGTTTATTGCGCTTTTCGGAATTGCAGTGCTTAACGGGATTGTGTTGATAGAACATTTTAAAGAACTCAAAAGTGAAGGCATGACTAATATTGAAGAACGTATCAAAAGAGGAACGCAAGAACGGTTAAGGCCGGTATTATTGACCGCTTCAGCGGCGGCACTGGGATTTTTGCCAATGGCTATTTCTACCAATGCTGGAGCAGAAGTGCAACGTCCGTTAGCAACCGTCGTCATTGGTGGTTTGATTAGTGCAACCATTCTAACTCTAGTTGTATTGCCGGTACTGTACGCCTGGGTGGAAAAGAAAAAAGATCTGAAAATGAAAAAATCAGGAGTGATTACTGTAATGGCGCTGATGTTGACCTTCAATATGAACGCTCAAGAACAACCGATGACTATTGAAGAAACTATTAACATCGCCATTGAAAATAACGCCGGCCTAAAAGCCTCTTCTTTACAAATTGAGGAAACTGATGCTTTAGTTGGAAGTGCTTTCAGCTTCGATAAAACCGAAATATTCTATAAACATGAGAATGATGCGGGTGCCAATGAAGCTTTAAAAGTGTTTGGGGTTTCTCAAGATTTTAAGTTTCCTACCGTGTATTTTGCCGATCGAAAGGTCAACAGGTCTAAGGTTGGCTTGCAAGAATCGGCACACGCTATCAAACTTCAAAGTTTGAAAAAAGAAGTGTATGCGGCCTATTATAATTTGAGTTACGCTAAAAACAAATCAGAATCTTATCGGTTTTTAGACAGTTTATACCAAAATTTTGCCAAGGCTGCCAAGCGCCGATTTGAATTGGGAGAAACTAATTATTTAGAAATGATCACTGCTCAATCCAAACAAAAACAATTGGAAACCTTGTTTAGGCAAGCGCAGCAACAAGAAGTCATTTATAAGGCACAGTTACGGAAAATTGTTCAAGTGGAAGACATAACTGTCAATGAGGATGCTTTACTGAAATTGGAACTCAACCCACAAGCGCTCAATGACAATGTTGGTTTGCTGTATTATGACGCATCCAAAACATTCTATGAGGCCAAACTGCAACAGGAAAAACAAAGTTTACTTCCTGATATAACGCTCGAATATCAACAAGGTGCCAATGACGGCTTTAATAATGACTTTGTGGGTTACCAAGTGGGATTAAAGATTCCTTTGTTGTTTTCGGGTAATTCGTCAAAAATAAAAGCGTCAAAACTTGCTCAAGAAATTGTTGAAGAGCAGCAACAGGACTATCAAAGCAAATGGGAGGCTGAAAAAGAGGCCTTATACGCCCAATTGCAGCAGTATCGTGACGCTGTGTTGTACTATGAAACCCAAGGCAAGCAGTTGACAGAAGAAATTATAAAAACAGCAGAACGCACCCTTAAAGAGGGCGAGATTGATTTCTTCCAATACATTCAAAGTATAGAGACTTCAATGGATATTGAAATGTCCTATTTGGACAATCTTAATGCCTATAATCAAACTATAATTGCAATCAATCATCTAATTTTAAACTAATGAAACAGCTATATATCTTATTTGTTTTCACGCTTGTCATGGCTTGTGGAAATGATAAAAACGAAGAAAAAACAGAAGAGTCGAAAGTGGCGCCCAATGCACTGGTCATCACCAAAGCCCAATTTGAGGGTGAAAAAATGACTTTTGGGACCATTGCCGATTATGATTTCAATACGACTATCAAGATTAACGGAATGATTGATGTGCCCACTCAAAACAAATCGAGCGTGAGTACTTTTATCGGTGGGTATGTGACCAAAAACCCGCTACTGGTGGGTGATGAGGTTAAGAAAGGACAGTATTTGCTCACTTTAGAGAACACGGAGATTGTGGAGATTCAGCAGAACTACGCTGAGGTAGCGGAGCAGCTCAATTTTTTAAAGTCAGAGTTCACCCGTCAAAAGACGCTTTATGATGAAAACATTACCTCTCAGAAAAACTTTTTAAAAGCCGAGAGCACATATAAAAGTGCTTTGGCACATTATAATGGCTTAAAAAAGAAGTTGCAAATGATGCACATTAATCCCGTGACAGTAGAGAAAGGAACTATCAGCTCCAGCATAAATCTATACGCTCCCATTGATGGATTTGTGACTAAAGTAAACATCAGCAACGGGACCTACGTGTCGCCATCAGATGTCATACTGGAAATCATCGATACAGAGCATATTCATTTGGAATTATCAGTGTTTGAAAAGGATATTCTCAAAATTAAGAAGGGTCAGCCCATCGACTTTCGAATTCCAGAAGCGTCTGATAGCATTTACAAAGCAGAAGTGCATTTGGTGGGAACCACAATTGATCCTGAAAACAGACGTGTGGTGGTGCATGGCCATATTGAAAATGACCACACCGCGTTTATTGTAGGCATGTTCGCTGAAGCTTACATTGTTGTGGGTTCATCCAAAGGAATGGCTTTGCCCAAAACCGCAGTAATTCAGCAAGAAGATGATTTTTATGCCCTCGTGTTGGAGCGTGAAACCTCGCTAGGCTATGAGTTCAGACAGGTAAAATTAGACCTAGGAAATGAAACTGAAGATATGGTGGAAGTGTTAAATTCAGTATCTTTAAACAATAAAAAAATTGTTACGGATGGTACCTACATGCTGCTCAACGAGGCAGATGGTGGCGGGCATTCGCACTAAAATATAGTTATGGCAGAACATTCTAATGATACCCACGATCATGCTCATGATCACGACGGTATTTTCGGCAAACGAACGGAATTATATTTCTCAATTCTTTGCGGCGTTTTTCTCTTAATTGGCTTTTTAATTCAAACCTTCGGATCAGAAACACAATCCATATGGTTGTATTTGATACCTTATTTTATTTCTTACGCATTTGGTGGCTTTTACATCACTATTGAAGCCTATGAAAAAATAAAGATAGGCGGATTTGAAATTGACTTTTTGATGATTGCAGCAGCCATTGGGGCAGCTTATATTGGGAGTTGGGCTGAAGGTGCATTGCTCTTATTCTTATTCAGTTTAGGGCATGCTTTGGAAAGTTATGCCATGAACAAGGCCAAAAAATCAATCGAAGCTTTAGGCGATTTAAGTCCGAAGTCTGCTTTGGTAAAGCGTGGTGATAAAATTGAAGAAATTCCTGTTGAAGAATTGAAAATTAACGACATTATTGTGGTTAGGCCAAATTCTAAAATTTCGGCGGACGGCGTGATTATTCAGGGCAGTAGTGCTATTAATCAAGCATCTATTACGGGAGAAAGCATGCCTATTGATAAAACGGCTATCGCGTCTACAGATAACCTTCCTAAGTTCTCAGACCTTGATGCGTCTAACGTTGTTTTCACCGGCACCATTAATGGCGACGGCAGTATTGAAGTCCTTGTGCTGAAGTTGAGCAAAGATTCCACCGTAGCGCGTCTGATTAAAATGGTTAGTGAGGTAGAAACCCAAAAGTCGCCTACCCAACGCATGACCAAAAAATTTGAAAAGTGGTATGTGCCCATTGTGATTTTGGTGGTAATTCTCTTGTGTTTTGCCTATCTGGTAATTGATGAGCCTTTCAATGATAGTTTGTACCGCGCCATTACGGTATTGGTCGCGGCCAGTCCTTGTGCTTTGGCCATTTCTACCCCGAGTGCCGTTTTGAGTGGTATTGCCAGAGCAGCCCAAAAAGGGGTGTTGATTAAGGGTGGGAAAGCTTTGGAAGATCTGGGGTCCATTACCACCATTGCCTTTGATAAAACAGGAACGCTGACTGAAGGCAAACCAAAACTAACCAACTTAGTGCCTTATAAATACACGGAAACGGGATTGGCACGATTGGTTTTTGAGGTGGAGAGTATGAGTAATCATCCCTTGGCAAAGGCCATTGCTAACGATTTGAGCGCACTTTACGTGATCGATCATGATCATATGGCTACTGACGTTAATGCAATTCAAGGGAAGGGTATTAGTGCTACATTTCAAGAAAAGACGGTGTATATTGGAAATGAAAAATTAATGACGGATGAAGGGATGATCATAGCTCCAGAATTAAAGTCCGAAATGGAAAGCATGTTACAAGGCGGCCATACCGCAATGTTAGTAGCATATGCTGGTGAGGTTATTGGTCTCGTTAGCGTGATGGATGTGCCTCGAAAAACAGCTGTGGCCACCTTAAAAAGATTAAAGAAAATTGGCATAAAACGGATGGTGATGCTTACGGGCGATCATCAAAATGTAGGTAATGCCATAGCCCAACAAATAGGATTGACTGAGGCAAAAGGCGGTTTATTGCCCGAAGATAAGGTGGATGCCATTAAAACTTTAATGCAACGTGACGGAAAAATTGCGATGGTGGGCGACGGTGTAAATGATGCGCCAGCCATGGCCTATAGCACGGTGAGTGTGGCTATGGGAGCTGCCGGTAGTGACGTAGCCTTAGAAACGGCAGATGTTGCACTGATGTCCGATAAAATTGAAATGTTACCGTTCGTCATTGGTTTAAGTAGAGCTTCTAAACGAATTATTAAACAAAACATCTGGATCAGCATGGGCGTGGTCGCTTTATTAGTGCCTGCCACAATTTTAGGGTTAACCAACATTGGCTTGGCGGTTGCTTTTCATGAAGGTTCTACTTTAGTGGTAGTGATTAATGCGTTGCGATTATTGGCATATTCAGAAAAAGAATAGGGTAAAATATGAGGTGGAGGTTTAAAAAAAAGTTTTTTTTGACGTACCTTTTCTTATACATTGCGCTTTTAAAGGATTAACCCTATTATTTTAAACCGCTACTTATGAAAAATTACGTTGTTGCATTTTTGTTACTTTTTGCAATTATGGGTACACAGGCCCAAAATGACACGATCAAAAAAAATAATCTTGGTCAAAACGAAGTTAAATTAAATGCAGTGTTTTTGCTATTTGGCAGCTTTGAACCAAGCTACGAACGCAATTTGTCCGAGCAATCTTCTGTTGGTGTTTCGGCATTTATTCCTTTTGATAATAAGAATTTTGATATGGATCTTAACTATTACATATCGCCTTATTACCGAATTTTCTTCGGAAAAAAATATGCTGCAGGATTTTTTCTTGAAGGTTTCGGAATGTTAAATTCAATGGAACAGAAGTATTACACAACTTCTGTAGATGGTCATTATAGCTATTGGGATGAAGACGTTACGGATTTTGCTTTAGGCTTTGGTTTGGGCGGAAAATGGGTAACCTCCGGAGGTTTCGTATTTGAAGTGAATGGCGGAATTGGTAGAAATTTCTTTAACACCAATAATGATGACTACTATGATTATTCGCCCATTGTTGGGAAATTCGGATTTAATGTTGGTTACCGATTTTAAGCGTCGAATGGAACTTAAAAGTCCAAATTCTAATAGGAAGCTATAGGAATTTGGACTTTATAAATTTGTCGATAAGGGAATTACAGTATGACTACATTTTCTGTAACCAAGATTTCATATCCACTTCTTTTTTAATAATCTCTCGTAAGTCTTCTATTTTAACACGGGTTTGTTCCATTGTATCTCTATGACGAATGGTTACCGTTTGGTCTTCCAACGTGTCGTGATCAACAGTAATACAAAACGGCGTCCCGTTGGCGTCTTGACGTCTGTAACGTCTACCTACCGCATCTTTTTCATCGTAAGTCACATTAAAATCCCACTTCAAATCCTCTAAAATTTGACGTGCAACTTCAGGTAACCCATCTTTTTTAACCAATGGTAAAATGGCCGCCTTAACTGGAGCCAATACGGATGGTAATTTCAACACGGTTCTTGTGGTGTTGTTTTCAAGTTCTTCTTCAACCAAAGCGTTTGAAAACACAGCTAAAAACATACGGTCTAACCCAATAGAAGTTTCTAATACATATGGTGTATAGCTCTCATTAGTTTCATGATCAAAATACTGAAGTTTTTTACCGGAAAAGGTTTCGTGTTGTTTTAAATCGAAATCGGTTCTTGAATGGATGCCTTCCAATTCCTTAAACCCGAATGGGAATTTGAATTCGATGTCGGTAGCCGCGTCAGCATAGTGCGCCAACTTCTCATGATCATGAAAACGGTAGTTTTCAGTACCCATGCCCAAAGATAAATGCCACTTCATGCGCGCTTCTTTCCAATGTTCAAACCATTCTTTTTGTGTGCCTGGCTTAATAAAGAATTGCATTTCCATTTGTTCAAACTCACGCATTCTAAAAATAAACTGTCTTGCTACAATTTCATTTCTAAAGGCTTTTCCAGTTTGTGCAATTCCAAATGGAATCTTCATTCGACCTGTTTTTTGCACGTTCAGGAAGTTGACAAAAATACCTTGCGCTGTTTCAGGACGAAGGTATAAATCCATCGCACTTTCAGCTGAAGCACCTAATTTGGTACCAAACATCAAGTTAAACTGCTTTACCTCAGTCCAATTGCGACTCCCCGTTAACGGATCAGCAATTTCCAATTCCTCAATGAGTGCCTTAACGTCCGCTAAATCTTCAGATTCTAAAGATTTTGCCATCCGTGAAAGAATGGTTCTTATTTTATCGTAATAGCCAACAACTCTCGGGTTGGTAGTTATAAATTCTTCTTTATTAAAAGCGTCCCCAAAACGTTTAGCAGCTTTATCGACTTCCTTATCAATTTTACCTTCAATTTTGGCGCAGTAGTCTTCAATTAAAACATCAGCGCGGTAGCGTTTTTTGGAATCTTTGTTATCTATTAAAGGATCGTTAAAGGCATCAACATGCCCTGACGCTTTCCAAGTGGTTGGGTGCATAAAAATTGAGGAGTCAATGCCCACAATATTATCGTGCATTTGTACCATGGCTTTCCACCAGTAGTCACGTATATTTTTCTTTAATTCAGCCCCATTTTGTGCGTAATCATACACTGCACTTAGGCCATCGTATATTTCACTACTTTGAAATACGTATCCATATTCCTTAGCGTGGGATACCACTTTCTTAAATTGATCGTCCTGATTTGTCATAACTGCAAAAATAGAAAACCGTACCAATTAAAGGAACGGTTTCAACAAATATATTTTATGGATTTAGTTTAAAACGACTTGTGTAGCGCCAAGTTTTTGGTCTTTATGGAAAACGTTTACATAATAAACGCCTTTAGCAAAAGGTTTGTCATTTTCTTTAGCCACGATACTCGTGCAGACCTGAATGCTTTTATTGTTGTAAGTAATAAGTTGCTGGTCACTGTAAAGGAGTAGAGATTCTCCAAATGTTATGGCGCCTTTATCGGCAATCACATTGTTGAGAGGATTTAATACTTGAATGTAAATTTCTTTAGTGCCCGGTTCGGTCAGCGCATTTTCTTCTAACGTAAAACACACGTCTATGCGATTAGCTTGGGAAGCCTTAGTAGTTTCAGCAGCAGCTGCACCAGCTTTAAAAACGGTAGCCTGAATAGCATTCGTGGTCAACTTGGCCCCAGATTTTATTTTTTTATTTAGTGCTGCATTCAATTTTATGAGGGAAGCATTGCTTTTCTTCTCCTGATTAAGGGATGATAAAGTGTTTTGATGGTCAAGTTTTAAATTATTGTGGACCAAAGCTAAGGAGTCTATAGTTTTAAAGAGCACATTATTACGCGATTTAAGTTTTGAAAAATCAGATTTAAAGCGCGTAAAAACTGAAAAATCACCTTCCAACAGTCGGAGCTTTTCTAAGGCTGACTTTGTGTTGTTTTTCGCCACCATCAGTTGTTGAGAAATAAGGTCGGTACTGTCACTGATCGCATCGTATTTGTCGAGCATTTCCGACAGCTCACGTTCCACCAATTGTTGCTCTTGCTTCAAAAAGTGTTGTTGGGCTTTTTCAGATTCGTAAGTTGAAAAACTAAATACGCTTAAACCCACAAGTGCAACAATCAATGAGCCAATAATAAGTTTGTAGTTAAAAAACTGAGGGTTAACTATCATTATTAATAATTAAGGGAAATAAGGATTGATTAATTAACAAAATTAAATATTAAGTTTGTAGTGGTAGCTTTTATTCGTTTAAATGGTCAAAAATTTGTTAAACCTATTCTTTCCGAAGATTTGTCTGACGTGCGATTACCCTTTGGAAGATAATGAACTGCATTTGTGTACATTTTGTAGACATGAATTGCCGTTGACTGATTTTAAAAATATCGCCCAAAATGAAGTTACCAAGATTCTCTACGGAAGAGTACAATTAAAATACGCCACATCACTCTTATGGTTTTCAAAAAAAGGAATTGTACAACATTTGCTCCATAATCTGAAATATAAAGGGCATGAGGAAATTGGCGAATTTTTAGGAGCCTGGCTAGGACAAGACTTACGTGCCCATGAAGGGTTTAGGACTGTCGATGTTGTCGTACCTGTGCCATTGCACTCTAAAAAATTACGGCAACGCGGCTACAATCAAGTGGACAAATTCGGACGGGAACTTGCAAAAGCTCTAAACTGCGAATATAATACGCGAGTGCTCCAAAAGACAAAAGCGACTACTACCCAGGTTTTTAAAGATCGATTGCGACGTTGGACCAATGATGAGACTGTTTTTACGATTACAGAATTGGAAAGTTTAAAAGGTAAACACGTTTTATTGGTAGACGATATCATTACCACAGGCGCCACTCTAGAGATTTGCGCCAATGCCTTGCTAAAAATTGAAGGCCTTACTATAAGTGTGGCCACCATGGCAATTGCAGAGTAATTTTTTCGTTTCAGCTAAATATGTCGTTAATTTGCTAAAATTTGTGTGTGCTGATGTTTAAAATCTCTTATAAACTATTTCTTTTTGTCGGAATTCTTGTAACCCTTGTCAATTGCGCCAATAGAGGTACACCATCAGGAGGTGAAAAAGATACACAGCCACCACAAATAGTTCGGTCTGTACCGGAAAATTATACGACAAACTTTAAGGGCAACGAAATCAAGATTTATTTTGATGAATATATCAAAATAAAAAATGTCCAAAAGCAGCTTATTATTTCTCCTCCAATGGATCCGCAGCCCGATGTCATGCCACTCGGGAGTGCGAGCAAATACATCAGCATCAAAATTAACGATACTTTACAGGCCAACACCACTTATGCCTTTAATTTTGGGCAAAGCATCGTTGATAACAATGAAGAGAACCCGTATTCTTATTACAAATACGTTTTTTCCACTGGAAGTTATATCGACTCTCTTTCTGTAAAAGGAATTATTCTGGATGCGGAAAAGCGCGAACCGGAAAAATTTGTCACGGTCATGCTTTATGAAGTCGATTCTACCTACTCAGATTCTACAATATTCAAGAAACAACCTAAATATGTAACCAATACTTTAGATAGTGTGAGCACCTTTAGTATTGATAATATCAAAGCTGGCAAGTACCGATTAGTGGCGTTAAAAGATGAGAACAGTAATTACACCTACCAACAAAAATCGGACAAAATAGGATTTTACGATCGAGAAATTACGGTGCCATCAGATGATTTTTATGAACTAAAGTTGTTTAAGGAAATTCCTGATTTTAGTTCAGAACGTCCGTTACAAGTGGCCAAGCAAAAAATAGAATTCGGGTTTCGCGGCGATTATAAAAATACCACTATAGAAATGATGGGCGATAAGCCGGAAGGTTTTGAATATCGAATTCTTAAAGATGTTCAGAAAGATACGCTTTACTATTGGTATAAACCAAAGGTGGAAATGGATACGACGTATTTTGTGGTCAAAAATAAAACCTTTACGGATACTTTAAAACATCGGTTTAGGGATTTAAAAATTGACTCTTTGAATATCAAGCCCTCTGCTGGCAATGCGGTCAGTTTTGATAGTGATTTTGCAATCGAGGCTAATGTGCCCCTTGAGCGGTTAGACGAAAGCAAAGTGACTATCATCGATAAAGATTCGGTGAATATTACCTTTAAAACAGAATTTGATACGCTCCAAAATAGATTCCGATTTAAATTTAATAAAACAGAAGCTAATGTTTATAAAATTAGGCTGTTGCCTGAAGCTATCACTGACTTTTTTGGAAAGGTCAATGATACCTTGCGGTATGAATTAAAAACCAAGAAGTTCTCTGAGTTATCGGATGTACGGGTATCGTTGATAGATGCGGTGTACCCGGTAATCGTGCAACTGACGGATGATAAAGGGAACGTCAAATACGAGCAATATGCAGAGGAACCGCGCCCGTTTGATTTTAGACACATCAATCCCGGCAATTATTTTTTAAGAGTTGTCTATGATGCCAATGGCAATCGAAAATGGGATACAGGAAGTTATCTCAAGAAAATACAACCTGAGCGCGTTAGTTATTACTCAGAGCCTGTAGAGGCAAGAACCGGATGGGATACTGTATATACGTTTACGTTATTGAAAATTGATCCTGATCCGATAGAAAACTAAGTTTGCTTCTATAGGTGGCGATGTCTTTTTTATGTAACGCTACCACTTCAATAGCCACTTCATTTTCAGGAATCTGGTCTAACCTGTTTCCTAACACGTCGTAAGCCACTGAATGACCTGAATAGTCGTTGTTGTTAGCGTCCGTACCCACGCGGTTAACACCCACGCAATAGGTCATGTTTTCAATAGCACGTGCTTTTAACAACGTATCCCACGCTGTAATGCGGGATGATGGCCAGTTGGCCACATAAATTAAAAGGTCATAATGTTCTGCGTTTCGAGACCATACCGGAAATCTTAAATCGTAGCAAATTAACGGACAAATGTTCCATCCTTTAAATTTCACGATAAGTTTTTTACTGCCTGCAGTATAGACTTTGTCTTCGCCGGCTAGGGTGAAGGTGTGGCGCTTATCATAATGTTCAATAGTGCCATTAGGATGGACAAACACCATGCGGTTGTAAAAATTTCCATCTTCCGTGATGACTAAACTACCGGTAATGGCAACTTGCTTTTTACTGGCTAGCGTTTTAAGCCAAAGGATGGTGTCGCCCATCATGGTCTCTGCCACCCGAGCAGGATTCATCGTAAACCCGGAGGTGAACATTTCAGGGAGCACCACAAGATCTACATTATCCGGTAAGCCTTCAATTTTTTTTGTAAAATCACGGCGATTTTGCTCCGGATTTTCCCACGAAAGCTCAGATTGAATTAAGGCAATATTTAAAACATCAGCCATTAGGTGCGCTTAAGATTTCTGGTAGCTTTTTCTAATGTTTTAGTGTACCCGTCAAGCTTTTTAATCCATTTCGCGTCGGCATTTGGAGAAAGTTTTCCTGCTGCCTTAAGCTTTTCATATTTCGCTTTGTTTTGGTCCAATCTTTTCTTGGCCTTATTAAATCTACTCTGGGCTTTTTGCTTCTCTTTTAATTGCTTCTGAGCTTTTTTATGGGATTTTTCCAGACGTTTCTGAGCTTTTTCGGCACGTTTGGCGTCTCTGGTTTGCGTCTTTAAAGTTTTAAAGATTTGGTCTTTTTCAGATTTAAGTAACGACGTTGTAATTTCTTCGCCATCCATAAAAATTGCTTTTCCCTTAACTTCATAAACCTTACCGTTACTGATTACTTGCTGGGCATTCATAAAAGATCCCAAGCTTAAAAACAATACAATTATCCAAATTTTCATAATACAAGATTTAGGTTATTATAAATCACATCAATCGTCAAAAAAATCATCTTTTCGATGCCATTTATATCCCTACAAAAATAGCGAAATTTAAGGTCAATTTCGAATTTTTAGCAAGTCAATGTCCCGTAGTACACAGAGCTATGTTTTTTGTTTACAAAACCATGAAACTTCCTTTTATTAGGTTTTTAATAGCGTTATATATAGTGCAAAAGTCAGATTTTATTAAGGATATCCGCAGCTTGTTTTAAAGTGTCATCCGTTTTTGCCAAACAGAATCGCAGAACTTTATTATCCAAATGATGTGTGTTGAACACGGATAATGGAATGGAGGCAATTTTGTGTTCAGTGGTGAGTTGTTTTGCGAAATCGACGTCATTCTCAGAAGTAATGGCCGAATAATCCAAAACCTGGAAATAGGTCCCTTGAGCAGGGGTGAATTTAAATCTTGACGCTTCAATAAGACTTAAAAATAAATCCCGTTTTTGTTGATAAAATGAAGACAGCCCTAAATAATGATCAGGCTCTTTAAGGTATTCGGCCAAGGCCTTTTGGATGGGATGATTCACACAAAACACATTAAACTGATGCACTTTTTGGAATTCGGCCATCAATGCTTTCGGAGCACAGCAATAGCCCATTTTCCAGCCTGTGTTATGAAAAGTTTTTCCAAAAGAGGCTACCACGAAACTTCTTGCTTTAAGATCTGGGTATAAGCAAGCACTTTGGTGTTGTTCACCATCAAAAATGATATGTTCATAAACCTCATCACTTAACAGAATAATAGATGTACCTCTGAGCAAATCCTCTAATGTGGACATATCTTCTTTAGAAAATACGGTTCCGCTAGGGTTTTGCGGGGTATTAATGATGATCATTTTTGTTTTATAGGAGATGATTCTTTTTACCTCATCCCAATTTACTTTATAAGTTGGCGCTTCCAATTGTACGGAGATGACTTTACCACCGTTGAGCTCTACAGCAGGTTCGTAACAATCGTAGGCCGGTCTGAAAATTATCACTTCATCATCTTGCTTTATAAAGGCTGAGATGATGGTAAATATAGCTTGGGTGGCGCCGGCGGTTACGGTAATTTCTGATTCTGGATGATAGGAGGTATTATAGAGCTGTTCAAATTTATGGGCAATGGCCACTCGCAATTCCATTATTCCGGCCATCGGGGCATATTGATTGTGGCCGGAATTCATGGCGCTGCTCACCAAATCGATGAGTTTTTGATCACTCTCAAAATTTGGAAATCCTTGTGATAAATTTAAAGCATTGTGCTTTTGGGCTAAGCTACTCATGACAGAAAATATTGTAGGACCCACATCTGGGAGTTTGGAGCGGTGTTGCATTTTGGTATGGTTTTGAAATAAGGAGATAATATAAACAAAAAAACTTACAATCAGGAGGACGATCTGCTAGCGGTTGAATTTAGAGGTAAGCAGCAATTCATGTGTAAATAGTTTAATTTTAGTAGCGTCTTGCTTATATTTGGCTTCTTTTAAAAACCATTGTGAGATATGAAACTTTTTAAATTTTTAGTCCTTTTTATTACCCTTCAAGTTTCTGCCCAACAAGGAGGAATGTGGATTCCGTCCTTACTTCAAGGCATGAATGAAACTGAAATGCAAAGTCTGGGCAGTAAATTGTCAGCAAAAGACATTTATGATGTCAATAATTCAAGTTTAAAGGATGCCATTGGGCATTTTAATGGCGGGTGTACCAGTGAGGTTATTTCGCCAAATGGTCTGATTTTGACTAACCACCATTGTGGATTCGGTCAAATTCAATCTCATTCATCTTTAGAGAATGACTATCTAAAAAACGGATTTTGGGCAAAAACACTTAGTGAAGAATTGCCTAATGAAGGCTTATATGTGGAGTTTATTGTCAGAATAGAAGACGTGACCAAACAAGTTTTAGAAGGGATTACTGCGGAAATGTCAGACAGAGAGCAACAATCCAAAAGAGGCAGCAATAGCACTGCAATTGAAAAGGCAGCGAAAAAGGAAGCTTGGCAAGACACCAAAATTAAGGCGTTTTACAAAGGCAATCAATATTTCCTTTTTGTTACTGAGCGTTATGAAGATGTCAGATTGGTAGGTACACCACCGTCAAGTATTGGAAAATTTGGATCTGATACTGACAATTGGGTATGGCCGCGACATACCGGCGATTTCTCAATGTTTAGAATCTATGCCGATAAAAATAATCGTCCTGCAAAATATTCAAAAGATAACGTACCGTTTACACCAAAACACTTTTTACCAGTTTCTTTAGACGGCATCAGTGAAGATGATTTCACCATGGTATTCGGGTTCCCAGGAACGACTGATGAATATTTGCCTGCCGTTGCCGTGGCGCAAATTGTAGAAAAAATCAATCCTAAAACCATCGCCATAAGAGAGGCCGCATTAAAAGTGATTGATGCCAATATGAAAGCGGATGATCAAATTAGAATTCAGTATGCTTCTAAACAAGCGCGAATTGCAAATGCGTGGAAGAAATGGATTGGTGAAAATTTAGGAATTGAAAAAAGTGGCGCCATCGCGATTAAAAAAGCGCAGGAAGCTGAATTTACAAAGCAATTAAAGGCGAAAGGTCTTGAATCTAAATACGGAACAGTGTTGCCAGAACTTGAGCGTTTATATAACGAGATTGAAGAGGTTACTGTAAAGCGTCGTAGTTTTATTGAAGTCTTTTTAAGAACCAATGAGTTGACGCCAGTGTTGTTTAATCTTGCGCAATTAGAAGCTGCGGCGGCCAATGGCGAAGAGACCTTCGAAAAACAAAGAGATGCCAATGTTGGACGTTTGAAAGGGATTTATAAAGATTACAATGCGACTGTAGACAGAGGTGTTTTTGAAGCCGTAATGCCTTTGTATACAGATAATGTTGATGCATCTATTTATGATAAAACAGCCTTTACCAATTTAGATAGTGCTTTAACGGTGTTGGAAGGGACATCTACAGAGGTGTTAGAAAAACTGAATAACGATGCGGCTTTTCAATATTTAAAACCTTTTATAATGGAATTTTACACGGTGATAGAACCAAAATTCCAAGAGCTTAACCCGCAGATCAATGCGCTTGAGCAACAATACATGACGGCATTAATGGAAGTGTTGCCAGAGCAGCGTTACTTCCCAGATGCTAACGGAACCTTGCGCGTAACTTACGGAAAGGTTAAGGGATACGAGCCTAGAGATGCGGTGTATTATGAGCCTGTAACCTATTTAGATGGCGTTATGGAGAAATATGTACCTGGCGATTATGAGTTTGATGTGCCTGAAAAATTACAGCAACTATATGCTGATAAAGATTTCGGTCAGTATGCAGATGCTTCTGGAAAAGTACCGGTGAATTTTATCGGAACGAACCATACTACCGGAGGGAACTCAGGGAGTCCTGCAATAGATGCCCATGGCAACTTAGTCGGTTTAAATTTTGACCGCGTTTGGGAAGGTACGATGAGTGATATTTATTACGATCCAGAAATTTGTAGAAACATTATGGTCGATTTACGCTATGTGTTATTTATCGTTGATAAATATGCTGGTGCGACACATTTAATTGACGAAATGACTTTGGTGCATCCAAAGACCAATCAAAAGGCTAACAAAACTAAAAAAGCCAAGAAGAGTAAATAATTTATGTTCTTAAATAGGAAAGGCCCTTTCAAATCATTGAAAGGGCTTTTTTGTGTAATTACACCATTAAGTGTTTTCGCCTGTGGCGATAAATACGAGAATATCATTAAGACATTTGTTCAAGTCGTTAAAAATTTCCTTTGACCAAAACCGAAACACGGTATAGCCCTTGTCAACCAGTTCTCGATTGACTTTTCTATCACGTTGCATATTGCGTTCAATTTTGGGGATCCAAAATTTTCTATTGCTTTTAATGCTGTCTTTGCGCTCATCCCAATTGTAGCCGTGCCAAAACTCCCCATCAATAAAAATGGCGAGTTTATATTTTTTTATGGCGATATCAGGTTTGCCAGGTAATTGTTTGCTGTCTATACGGTATCGGATGTTCTTAGACCATAAGGCTCTCCTCAACAAAAGTTCTGGTTTGGTGTTCTTGCCACGAATTCGGCTCATTATTTTTGAGCGCTTTTTGGTAGTATAAAAACCAGATTCCTCATTGAATCTCGGAACGATTATGTTGGGTTCATCATAGGACATACTAGGAGACAAGGTAATAATTATTTGAGCGAATTGAAATTGAGCCGTCGATTTTAACATGATTTAAGGAAGTGCAATGTGTAAAGTTTGTCAGTTAGAGTGTCCTGAAAGCTTTTGGGAATTTTTTTGTTTGAGAATAATTATGTTGGAGCTTTCAGGATGTATCGAGAACCCTTAGCTAATACATATTGAGTTTTTAACACGCTTCTCGATACTATTTTCAATCCCTGCCGTGCTTGAAAATCACTCGAAGTGACAAAGTGTATCTGTTGTCAGTTCGAGTGTCCTGAAAGCTTTGGGAATCTTTTGACAATGTCGAATTTTGTTAAAGCTTTCAGGATGTATCGAGAACCTTTTCGATATTATATTTTGTTTCATTACAGGCTTCTCGATACTATTTTCAATCCCTCTCGGGCTTGAAAATCACTCGAAGTAACAATAATTATCAGTGGTATGAAAACAAAAAATCCCAAACATTACTGCTTGGGATTTTGAACTTATATGTTTTGAATATTAGTATCTGTAATATTCTGGTTTATACGGACCTTCTACCGCAACACCAATATACTCGGCCTGCTCGTCACGTAATTCAGTCAATTCTACACCAATTTTTTCTAAATGTAATTTGGCTACTTTTTCATCTAAATGCTTCGGTAACATATATACTTTATTTTCGTAAGCATCCCGGTTGGTCCACAATTCTAATTGTGCCAAAGTTTGGTTTGTAAATGAGTTACTCATTACAAAACTTGGGTGACCCGTAGCACAGCCCAAATTCACCAATCGGCCTTCAGCCAAAATGATAATGTCTTTTCCGTTTACAGTATATTTATCAACCTGTGGTTTGATTTCTACTTTGGTATCGCCGTAGTTTTTGTTTAACCATGACATTTCAATTTCATTGTCAAAGTGACCAATGTTACAAACAACTGTTTTGTCTTTCATCATTTCAAAATGCTTCCCTTGAACGATGTCTTTGTTTCCAGTAGTCGTAATAACGATATCTGCATTGGCGACAACAGTTTCAAGTTTTTTAACTTCAAAACCATCCATCGCTGCTTGTAAAGCACAAATTGGGTCAATTTCAGTAACCGTTACAATACTTCCAGCACCTTTAAAGGACGCTGCTGTACCTTTACCAACATCACCGTAACCACAAACTACAACGCGTTTTCCGGCCAACATTAAGTCAGTTGCACGGCGTACAGCATCAACTGCACTTTCACGACACCCGTATTTATTGTCAAATTTTGATTTGGTTACAGAATCATTCACGTTGATTGCAGGCATGGATAAAGTGCCATTTTTCATACGCTCATAAAGTCTGTGAACGCCTGTAGTTGTTTCTTCTGAAAGTCCGTTAATGCCTTCCATCAACTCAGGATATTTATCAAAAACCATATTGGTTAAATCGCCACCATCATCTAAAATCATGTTTAATGGTTTTCTGTCTTCACCAAAAAATAAGGTTTGTTCAATACACCAGTTAAACTCCTCTTCGTTCATGCCTTTCCAAGCATATACCGGAATACCAGCGTCAGCCATTGCAGCAGCAGCTTGATCTTGTGTAGAGAAAATATTACATGAACTCCACGTCACTTCTGCGCCAAGAGCAGTTAAGGTTTCAATCAACACCGCCGTTTGAATGGTCATGTGCAAACATCCTGCAATACGCGCACCCTTAAGTGGTTGTGAATCGCCATATTCTTCACGTAGGCTCATCAACCCTGGCATTTCAGCTTCAGCTAGTTCAATTTCTTTTCTTCCCCAAGCCGCAAGTGACATGTCTTTGACTTTGTAAGGTACGTAAGGCACTGTTTTCGTATTCATCTGTACTATTTTTTTGGATTCAACAAATTCAATTCTGTAATACTCATATTTCTAAACCAGCGTGGTTGTTTAGAGAATTACATAATTGTATATTTGTTTCTATTATTCGTTTTGCGACTGCAAAGATAATTAATAACTTCGAGAAACATAAATGCCTTTATATAAAACCCTTACTCCAAATTCACAAACTACTGTTAAAATCTGGAAAATTACGGAGAGCTATGAGGCACTCCTTCAGCCGGTAACGTTAAGAGACGAAAGTATGAAACGTGTGTTGGGCATGAAAAGCGAACTGCACCAACGCGGATTTTTAAGTGTGCGACACCTTTTAGCAGAATTTGGTTATACGGATGCGGATTTATACTACGACGAAAACGGAAAACCGCATTTAAAAGATGGTAAATTTATTTCTATAACCCATTCATTTACATTTTCTGGAGTCATTATAAGCGATACGGTGGTGGGTATTGACATTGAAAAGCAACGCCAAAAAATAGGTATCATAGCCCATAAATTTATTGGATATGAAGGCGATTATTTAGTGACTACAGCAGAAGATTATATCAATAAATTGACCGTGATCTGGTGCATAAAAGAGTCACTATATAAATTATTTGCTACCCCGGGAATGTTGTTTAGAGAACATTTTTTGGTCATTCCATTTATGATAAAAGATGAAGAAACTATTGCGTGGATTGATTATGAAGATAGAAAATACAGATATGAAACCTATTTTTTTGAATTCGAAGGTTTTACCTGTGCGTATGTTTGTTAGTTAAAAGAAAAAATAAGCCAAAATTATATAAACTTGTATGTGCTCATCATCATATTGTGTAGCGCATACAATCTCCCTGAATCATGATTAAGATGAAAGCCATACATCAAGATATGCTAAGTTCGATTACTAGAGGCGAACAGCTTTTAGCCGTCTTAATCGATCCTGATAAAATGGATTTGGAAGGGTTGTCGTCATTCATGATTAAATTAAATGCATCTATAGTAACCCATATTTTCGTAGGCGGGAGTACTGTTGAAGCCTTTAAGACCGATGAATTGATTTGCGTTTTAAAAGGATTGACAGATTTGCCTATCGTCATTTTCCCTGGAGATGTCTCACAAATATCATCACACGCAGATGCCTTGCTGTTTTTGTCATTGGTATCCGGAAGAAATCCTGATTATTTGATTGGAAAACAGATTGAGGCGGTGTCGGTATTGAGAAATATGGCGCTCGAAGTTATTCCAACAGGTTATCTCCTTATTGAGAACGGTAAGAAAACCGCTGTAGAACGCGTCACCCAAACCCAGCCATTAACAAGATATGATATTCAGCATATAGTAGATACTGCTGTAGCGTGTCAATTATTGGGCATGAAATGTATTTATTTAGAAGCAGGAAGCGGCGCGATAAACCCCATAAATGTGGAAATCATTCAAGCCGTAAAAAAGGAAGTGCACATTCCGTTAATTATTGGTGGTGGAATTACATCCAAACAACAACTCGACAGCGCTTACGCTGCCGGAGCAGATATGGTAGTGATTGGAACAGCATTTGAAGAGAATGCATCCTTTTTTGAAGAATTAAACAAATAACTTTGTACTAAATTAGAGTCTAATGAAAATATCAGTGGAATTAACTTTAACGCCTTTACATGATGACTATGAACCGAGCATCATTCACTTTATAAAAAAATTGCGAGCATCAGGACTTACAGTTTTGGAGAATCCGTTAAGTACCCAGGTGTATGGCGATTATGATACCGTCATGCCACTTTTAACTACTGAGATTAAGGAAGCCTTTTCGCTCATGGAACGTGGCTTACTGTATATGAAAATCGTTAAATCTGACCGACACGATTATGAGCCTCATTTTTGATTTTCTTTTTGGGCAATATTCAGGGTATGATACCGTGGATATTGTTTTAGAAATAGTGGCAGTCATATTTGGTTTTCTATCGGTTTGGTATTCTAAACAAAACAATATTTTAGTGTTTCCCACGGGAATGATCAGTACCAGCATTTTTGTGTACTTGTTGCTAAAATGGGAGTTATTGGGCGATATGATGATTAATGCCTATTATTTTATAATGAGTGTGTACGGCTGGTATATTTGGACTAGGAAGGTGGATGCAGAGCATGTTACCCCTATTTCAAGAACGACTGCATGGGAAAATAAAATGAGCATTATTATCTTTTTGGTAACGCTTGGTTTTGTGTTTGTCGTTTATAAAACTTTTGATAAATGGACCAGTTGGGTGGCCTACGTGGATACGTTCACCACAGCGATCTTTTTTGTGGGGATGTGGCTCATGGCCAGGCGTAAAGTTGAAAACTGGATTTACTGGATTTTGGGCGATCTCATTTCAATCCCGCTCTATTTTTACAAAGGATTTACGTTTACGAGTATACAGTATTTCGGATTTACAATCATTGCAATTTATGGATATTTAGCATGGAAGAAAAGCTTAGACAAGACCCCTCAGATTGCCTAAAAGTAGTTTTGTTTGGGCCGGAATCAACCGGTAAAAGCACATTGGCGATGGAATTGGCCGGCTTTTACAGAACTGTTTACGTGCCTGAATATTCCCGAATTTACGCTGCTGCCAAGTTGTTGCAAAATAAAGCGCTCACCAAGGCGGATGTAATGCCCATTGCTGAAGGTCAAATGCGACTCGAGAATGAAACGGCGCCAAAAGCCAATAAAGTGCTTATTTGCGACACGGATTTGTTGGAAACTAAGGTGTATTCAGAAGCGTATTACACAGGAAGTGTTGATCCAAATTTGGAGAAATATGCCCGTGAAAATGTTTACGATCTCTATTTTTTGACTTATATTGATATCCCTTGGGAAGCAGATAATCTGAGAGATCGGCCCAATGATCGGGAGGAGATGTTTAAGGCTTTTGAAAGCGCTTTAAAAAGTCATAACAAACCATATGTGATGTTAAAAGGAACTTTAGAAAACCGTTTTAATATTGCTAAAGCTCACATTGATGAACTATTAAAATTGAAACCGTGAAATTTACAGACAACGATATTTTACAGATGGAACATAAAGGCCTAAGCTTAGCCAAGGTCGAATCGCAAATTGCCTTATTTGAAACCGGAATGCCTTTTGCAAATCTTACCGCTGCCGCAACTATTGGCAATGGGATTGTGCGCTGTTCTGACAGTGACAAAAAACACTATATCAATTTTTACGATGCCCAAAGAGACAAAATTTCAATTGCGAAGTTTGTGCCTGCATCTGGGGCTGCAACACGTATGTTTAAATCTTTATTTCGCTTCATTGATGAATATAGTCCTGAACAAGAAACTATAAATTCCTATATCAACAAGACTAAGGATGCGGATTTATCGTTGTTTTTTGTAGGACTTGAAAAACTTCCTTTTTATGATCACGTCCTCGAACACGTAAAAAAGTTTTATCCAAATTATGAATCGTGCTCAGACGACAAGCAAAAATTGCTGTTTGCCAAAACCATGTTGGATGAAGACAAAATGAATTATGGTTTCTATCCCAAAGGGTTATTGCCATTTCATAAATATAAAGACCATTTATCTACCGCTTTTGAAGAGCATTTGTTTGAAGCGGCATTATATGCTTCAACCAATAATGCTGCAGACCTGCATTTTACAATTTCTGAACGGCATAATCATATTTTTGACGCAGAGTTTAAACGTGTGCAAAATATTGTTGAAGCCAAGACCAATACCAAATTTAAAATTTCGTTTTCTTATCAAAAAGAAGCTACCGATACCATTGCCGTGACGCCACAAAACGAACCTTTTAGAGAAGATAATGGCGAATTGACTTTTAGACCATCTGGTCATGGGGCACTTTTAGAAAACTTAAATCAATTGGACGCCGATGTCATTTTTATCAAAAATATTGACAACGTCGTGGTGTATAAGTATGAAGATGAAGTAGCGGAATATAAAAAGATGTTGGCTGGAATGTTGTTGGAAAAACAACTACAGATTTTTAAGTATCTCAAAGTTTTGGAAGATGGTGATCTTTCAGAAATCGACTTAATTGAAATTGCGGAGTTTTTAGTAAATGAATTAAATATTGTTATTAGTACTGAGTTTGAAAAATATTCTAAAAAATAT
>Ga0114916_1000189_pt1 | contig 46300 bp, 38 predicted proteins | sample MalvirAntarct_66_FD_83501 | JGI IMG/M metagenome (GOLD analysis project Ga0114916, IMG submission 83501) | Marine viral communities from the Global Malaspina Expedition - Malaspina viral metaG Antarct_66 | ecosystem: Environmental > Aquatic > Marine > Oceanic | place: West Anvers Island... | reverse complement strand
TAAAACATCTCCGTGGAAGAATACATCTTCAGCTGTTTCATGTTTTATGTCTTTTTTAAATTCTTTGATACGTTCAAAAATATTGGCTTCAGCTGCTTTTTCGACATAATTAAAATCTTCATCAAAAGTTGTGTTGAAATAGGTAGATTTTGTTGAGGAATAATTATTGTAAGACACAAATGTGGGATTATAGGCTGGAATAAAAACAGAGCCACCTCCAGTCTGTATTGAGGTTGTTCCAAAACCTCCTCCAGGCATCATCATCATTCCTCCACCGCTACTAACTAATTTATAACCGCCTATGGTAAAGGAATAGGTGTCGCCGTTTCTATAAGCAGTTACCCCTAGTTGACCCGAAGATATTTTTCTTAAATATTTTGAAGTTTCTTCCATTTCCCTCCGAATTTTAAAAAATAACGTGGTTGGGCCTTGTTGAATTATCGGCGAATTTTTAATCGTAATGGGAGAATTTTTTTCTATATAATGTGTTTTCACAATAGTATTGTCGAAATTTTTAATAACTAATTTCATCTCATTACGACTGCTTCCAAGCTGTAAAATTTTGTCTTCTAAAAGGAAAGAATTATAAACTTTAAAATCGCCTATTTCACCTTTAGGATAGGGATAGGTTTTTGTTTTTAAAGTCAATGTTACTAAATCAACCGTATGAAGGGTCGTCAATAGCTCCTTATCACTTTCAATAGTGACATAAACTTTGTTCTTTATTTGATAAAGCTTGTTATCTTTTGCAGTGCGCTCTAATGTGTTAGGAACTCGATTATCGATCTTAACTATATTTGAGGTAGCACTTCCTAAAAGACCAACGGCGAAAAACCCACTTGACAATAAACGTTCATCTCTTTCTTCTACACTAATTGTAAATCTCTTTATTTCTTCGAAACGTAATGACTCATTAAGTTTTCTCAAAACAAGCTCGTTATCTTTAGTTGCAGTTATTACAAAAAGATCATTTTTATAATGTACAGTTTCCAAAAACTTTTCCTTACCTAAATCAATATCTAGTTCTTGAGCAAATGTGTTACCTGTATCAAATTCCAGCGTTTGCACGGCAAATTTTTTCATCGAAGAATTAGCCGATAGAAGCACATATTTTCTGTCAGTTATTTTATAGCCTAAAAGATTACTATATTTTTCTTTTTGAGCATAGCCCGTTACTGTTCCTTCTAAATTGAAATCTTTATCGAATATATTTGCAAACACATGTTCTCTGTCAATAAACACAATAGCCAATTCTCCATTTAGATTATTTGAAAAAGAAAAACCGTCTTTTTTTCTGTTAAAAGTGGTTCGGTCATCTTGTAGAAAAGAAAAAACTTCTTCTTGAGCGTGAATATTTGGAATAAATAGTAAACCTAATATTAGTGCGAAAGATAGTTTCATGGTTTTTGAGTACTGCTTATTAATTTATAGTAGCACCATTGCCAACACCATCACTATCCGCCTCATCCGGGTTTAGAAAAACGAGTTTGCCTTCGGCATTTTCAGTCATCAAGATCATACCTTCGCTTTCAACACCACGCAGTGCACGTGGGGCCAGATTTACAAGAACTGTTACTTTTTTACCTACGACCTCTTCAGCAGTGAAACTTTCAGCAATACCAGAAACGATCGTACGCACATCAATTCCTGTATCTACTTTTAGGACTAACAATTTTTTAGCCTTCGGCATTTTTTCAGCCTCAATAATAGTTCCAACACGCATATCAAGTTTTGTGAAATCGTCAAATTGTATCATATCTTTTTGTGGTTCTACGGTAGCATTTGCCGTTAGGTTTGCTTTTTTACTTGCTTCAAGTTTGTCTAATTGTGCCTGTATCTGTCCATCTTCCACTTTACTGAAAAGCAACTCGCCTTTTCCAATAGCGTGTCCAGGTGGCAGCAAATTGGTTTTTGCAGCGACGTCTGTCCATTTGGATTCTGAATCAAGTTCAGAATGACAAAGCATCGATTTTAATTTTCCCGAAGTAAACGGTAAAAACGGTTCACTTAATACAGCTAGTGCAGTTGCAATTTGTAAGGCAACATACATAACCGTTTGGGTACGTTCTTCGTCTGTTTTAATTGTTTTCCACGGTTCTTCGTCTGCCAGGTATTTGTTTCCGAGTCGGGCTACATTCATCAATTCTTGCTGCGCCTCTCTAAAACGATAGCGCTCAATAGAACTTTCAATGATAGCTGGATAGGCAAGCAATTCATTTAAGGTTGCAGTATCTACTTCGGAAAAAGTTCCAGGAGCAGGTACCACACCTTCGTAATATTTGTTTGTTAAGACTACTACACGATTTATAAAGTTACCGAAGATGGCAACCAGCTCATTGTTATTCCGTGCTTGGAAATCGGTCCACGTAAAATCATTGTCCTTAGTTTCTGGTGCTGTTGCCGTTAAGGCGTAGCGCAAAACGTCCTGCTGATTTGGAAAATCTTCTAAATATTCATGTAACCACACCGCCCAGTTTTTACTCGTAGATAATTTGCTGCCTTCTAAGTTTAAAAACTCATTCGCTGGCACATTATCTGGAAGGATATAACTCCCTTCAGCCTTCAGCATACTCGGAAAAATAATACAGTGAAATACAATATTATCCTTCCCAATAAAATGAAGCAATTTGGTGTCCTCGTCTTTCCAATAAGGCTCCCAGTCTTTGTTTTCTCGTGTTGCCCATTCCTTTGTGGCCGAAATGTAACCAATTGGCGCATCGAACCAAACATAAAGCACTTTACCTTCGGCACCTTTAATAGGTACGGGAATTCCCCAATCGAGGTCACGAGTTACCGCTCTGGGTCTCAAGCCATCATCAATCCAAGATTTACATTGTCCATATACATTTGCCTTCCAGTCTTTTTTATGACTGTCTAAAATCCATTCTTTTAACCAAGGCTCATATTGATCCAGAGGTAAAAACCAATGTCTCGTTTCTTTTAGTGAAGGAACAGCACCCGTTATGGCACTTTTCGGATTTATTAAATCGGTTGCATTGTGAGAAGTTCCACAATTTTCGCATTGGTCCCCATAACTCTCTTCGTTTCCACATTTTGGGCAGGTTCCAACGACGAATCGATCTGCTAAAAACTGATTTGCTTCGGCATCGTATAATTGTTCGGTAACTTCTTCTATGAATTTACCATCTTCGTATAATTTTTTAAAAAATTCTGAGGCAGTTTCGTGATGAATCTGAGCTGAGGTTCGTGAATAATTATCGAATGTAATTCCGAAGTCCTCAAAAGATTTTTTGATAATTGCATGATACTTATCTACAACTTGCTGTGGTGTGATGCCTTCTTTTTTTGCCTTAAGCGTAATAGGCACCCCGTGTTCATCACTTCCGCAGACAAAAAGGACATCCCTGTTTTGTAAACGCTGAAAACGTGCATAAATATCTGCTGGCACATACACTCCTGCTAAATGGCCAATATGAACGGGTCCATTGGTGTATGGAAGTGCTGCGGTAATGGTATATCTTTTGGGCTGACTCATTAAATTGCTAAGGGTATTATTAATGCATAATCAGGCACAAAAATAAGAATTTTAAACTGGCTGAACGTTGCTCCAAAAAGAAAAGTCCTTCGTGAATAGAAGGACTTTTCTTTCTTATAGTAAATGATGTTATCTAACTAAGATGGATTTACTATAAAATTGTCCACCCATAGATATTCTATAGATATATTGACCGTAGCTAAGTCTTGTTTTAACCGTGGCCTTTACATCGATACTATGTGGACCTGGAAATAAGATTTCGTTTTGCAACACACTTATTTCTTTTCCTAGTATATCATACAGCCTAATATCAACATGCCCACTATTTGGCATGATGAATTCAACATACGTACGTTCATTCTTATAAACGCCTGCATGAATAAACTTCTCGAAATCAGCAAAATCTTGCGTTCCTAGAAATTCACAATTGAATCCAAGGTCCAACTGATTATAGGACTGGCCTAATAAAATACTACTCACAATGGAAGGGTCTAGGCAGAACCAATCTGTCAAAACGGTGTTGTAAATATCTCTAAAGTCTGTGGATGGGATTAAATTATCATTGTTGTCCCAAACATCTAACTCTGGATGCGTATTTACAAATCCACTTCCTTCAAGAGCTGGTCCGAATAGCATCACAGGTGAAGCTGCTCCGTGATCTGTTCCATTAGAGCCATTTTCATAAGGTCTACGCCCAAATTCAGATATCGTCATGGTTAAGACTTCATTCTCCATAACTGAAGCACCAATATCTGTATAGAAATTTTTGATAGAACCGGAAAGCGCCTCCATTAAGTATTGGTGATTATTTGCTTGATTAGCATGTGTATCAAAGCCATCTAGGGATACCATATACACTTTAGTGCCAAGCCCGCCCTTTATCATTCTAGCCACAATGGATAGTTGTTCAGAGAGACTGTCATTGCCATAAGGGGCATCATTAGTTGACGCCATATAGGCATCATTAATTACGCCCGCATACGTAAAGGTTGTATTCGCGGTTGCTCTCATAAAAAGTAATTTATCGCCATAAACACAGTCTGGTAGATCTAACACATCATGAAGTGATCCATTGGCTGCAACATTTTCTAACTGCTGAGGATTTGCAACGGCAAACGCATAGTTATTGCTGTCTCCTTCGAATATTAGGTTACCGATACTACCAATTTGAATTGCCGGTGGCGCATCAGGTGGATTAATTAAATAATCTGGATATAGGTCTTCGAAATAACGTCCCCACCAACCAGTAGGCTCATCGTTTACAGCATCTGTTGATGCCCAAATTTCGGAAGAACGAAAATGTGATAAGTTTTGATTCGGATATCCTACCCCATGCACTACTTTCATTGCGCCATCACCCCACATAGATTCTAAGGGTTGCATGTGATCTGGAATAGCGAAATCTGCATCGAGATTGATGAGATTACTTTGTAAGTGTTTAATGGTCGGCCTTAAATTAGCGTAGGTAGCATAATCATAAACAGGAACAATGGTGTTTAGACCATCATTGCCACCTTTTAGCCTTATGATTACAAGTATTCTCTCATTTTCAGTAGCAGATAAGGCTACTGATAATGGTGAAGGTTTCGAAGCTGTTACAGCTGCTCTTCCTAACATCATTCCTCCGGCACCCGCCAAGCCAAGGGCTTGGATAAAGGAACGCCTATTCCAAGTGGCATGTTCTTTATCGTGTGCGTGTTGGTCGTCTTTATTTGCAGACGAACTCTTAGGGATATGGTGATTGTTACACATAGCGGATTATTTAAGTTGAAATTCGGGCATTCTTGCAATATGCTTCAGCAAGAGCGCAACTTGAAATGGAGCATCTGGCCAATCGAGGTTCCAAAGACCATTGTCATAATAGTTTTGTGGAACTTCCCATTTAAAGATGTCAGTGGCGGTATCGTAATCATTTGCTGTGTGTAATTCCTTGGACACGAAATGATCAATCACGATTTGGGTTATCAACGCAGGATCATTACTGTTGTTGGTTAGATCTTTGAATAGATCTGTCAACGTTAATTCAAGACCATTGTTAAACAAATAATCAATATAAATTTGCGTCAATTCCCAACGTGCTGTCAAGGTGGATGTGTTTATCCAGTCTTCATCACGTTGCCAGCCAGATACATCTGGCGGATCAAATATTTTTTGACCCATAAGGTTAGTGTAGTAAAGGAAAGCATCAACTAAATTATCGTTATAAAAGAAGGTTGTTTCGTTCAGAAAATTAAAAATCATGTCAAACGGACTTTTAATCACAACGCCGAGTGCGCGTTCATCAAAAAAGTGCTCGCTTTTAAACAATTGTTTTAATACAGGAACGATTTCAAAATTATTTGCAACAAAAGTATCTGCTAAAGGCTGAATAATATCTGTTTCAAGTAGCGCGTCAATTTCCGGACTTACGAAATATTGATACAATTTTTTACATATGTTAAAGGCTATTTCATCTCGGCGCTCAGAAAAGAGATTGTCTATTAGGCCATTATAACCGAAGGTGTCTGTTTGTCCAAAAATTGTTTTACTTCCAGTATCGTGCGTGCTAACGTTGAATGTGATTTGAGCACCAGTCTCAGTCCAGTGATTATAACCGGTTAGGGCGCGTGCCGTTTCAGTTATATCAGTTTCGTTGTAATTATTTCCTTCGCCCAAGGTAAAAAGTTCATATAATTCACGGGCATAGTTTTCATTTGGGTTGGATTGGGTGTTTTGAAAACCATTTAAGTAAAGAAGCATGGTTGAATTAATACCAATAGTCCTTGTTAGATCTTGAAAATTACCTATACAATGAGTTTCTATGGTATTGTAATATTGAAATAAATAAGGTGCGTAGTAATATACTTCTAGTTCGGTTACAAAATGATTTAACCAAAAATCACAGAGTCTTCCACGTAAGTTTTGGGTGATCAAATTATTGCCTACAACTGTTCGCCAATCCGAAATATATTCAGGATTTTCGGCTTCATAGTCTGTGAAATCACTAAACGCCCAATAACCCCATGGAGGAGCAGGTGTTGGTGGCATGACAAAAGCTTCATCTACAAGTGAGTCAATAAATTGATCTGGCGTACGTGCCAGGGCAGCGTCTACGTCCGCAGAAGATGCGCCAAAACCAAGACGTCTATAGACGTGTTGAATTTTAGTAACATTCCATGGATTTGGTCCTGAGGGAACATAGGGCGCAAGTGTAGAAAAATTGCACGGGGGAGGAGTAACAATAGTTTCCATAAGTGGTTTTTTTTAGGTGTTTGGTATTTTAAATATACTGAACAATAGTCTGTTATACAACTATGACTGGATTTTTAACTGAAAGTTTAATTTTTATTACTTTATTACGCAAAACTATAACACATGATTACACCTCCATATTTAGTCCAAGGCGATGCTGTTGGGATAGTGTCTACGGCAAGAAAGATTTCTTCGGAAGAACTAACATTTTTTTTAAATCTATTGAAATCTTGGGGGCTAAAGCCGGTATTAGGCGAAACCATCAATGCTGATGATAGCCAATATGCTGGCACAGACGCTTTACGTAGTGCCGATTTCCAAAACATGCTGGACAATCCTGAAATTAAAGCTATTTGGTGTGCTCGGGGGGGCTATGGAACGGTTCGCATAGTGGATGCGCTCGATTTTTCTGCCTTCAGAAAACAACCAAAATGGGTAATAGGGTATAGTGATGTGACTGTATTACACAGTCATATTCATTCCTTCGGAATTGAAACCATCCACGCTAATATGGCCATGGAAATGGATTTCAAGACTTCAGCCACCAAGGAAAGTGCGAAACAGGTGCTCTTCGGAAAAGAGTATAGCGTTGTATATTCTTCCGAAGAAAAAACACAGAACAGACTCGGAATAGCACAAGGGGTATTAGTTGGCGGAAATTTATCTTTGTTGTATTCCTTGATTGGAAGCCCCTCGGACCTAGTAACCAAAAATAAAATCCTCTTTATCGAAGATTTAGACGAATATCTCTACCATATGGATAGAATGATGCAAAATCTAAAGCGAAATGGGCTATTAAAAGGCTTGAAAGGTCTTATTGTTGGAGGGATCAGTGATATGAATGACAATGCTATTCCTTTCGGAAAAACTTCCAAAGAAATTGTAGCGGAGGCCGTGTCAATATATGATTTTCCGGTTTGCTTTGATTTTCCAGCAGGTCATATTCTAGACAATAGAGCTTTGATATTGGGTCGAGAAGTTAGCCTAGAAGTTTCTGAGAATTCTGTATCTTTAGGGTTCTAGCACTCCCTCGCTAAAAGTGAACTCCACCTTCTCGGAGAATTAATATGGCTTCTCATAACGACCTTGGTATATTGGGCGAAAATATTGCCGCAAGTTATCTTTTGAAACACGGCTATCGTGTATTAGCCCGAAATTTCGTTTTTCAGAAAGCAGAAATTGATATTATTGCTCGTAAAGATCAAATGCTTGTCATTGTCGAGGTAAAAACTAGAAATAGTGATTTCTTTGGAGACCCTCAGAGTTTCGTAACAGCCTCAAAGATCAAATTACTAATCAAAGCGGCAAATGAATACATTGTCATGAATGATATTGAATTGGAAGTTCGATTTGATATTATTGCCATCCTCAAGAACCAACATCTAGAAACTATTGAACACATTGAAAATGCGTTCTATCATTTTTAATGTTGTTATAAAGAATTTGTAAAAATGAACCTGTTTTGACTACTTGTCTAAGGCTAAAAAATCCATCAAAAGCTTAAAGCTTTCAGGTTTTTGAGCTATTTTTTTATCTGAATCTAACACGAAATAGGTTGGGGTTCCAGATACATCATAGGAATTTCCAATTTTATTCTCCCATTTGCCAAGACCGAGCACATGAGTAAAGTTTGGAAGCTCTAAAATGGCGTTTTCCCAGTCATAGGTCTCGTTTTCAAGTCCAATAGCAATAACCTTATAGGTGCCTTTAGCGTGTCCTTTTAGTTGCTCATGAATTTTTGGAATTTCAGCAAGACAATGTGAGCAAGTGCTACTCCAAAAAATTATAATATAGTTCTCTGCATCATCTAGATCTTGTAGCCATTTGGTCTCGGTTTTTCCATCAATATCTTTTTCCCATGAAAAATTAGGAGCACTAGACCCAATTGACAAACTCTTGAATAAGTTTAAGCGCTCAACCATAGCATCATCATTTGTTCTGGTGGCGATTGCTATGAGATGTTCAGTGGCTAAATGATTAGCTGTTGATACCTGATCATTATTTACTAAAAACTGCCATAGATTATCTAATAACGATTTCTGGTAAAGATCAGATTCTGATACAATTTTAGATGCGATCGTATCTATGTTTATTTTATAGGAAGCCTCTGGATTTTTTCCGTCCGAAAAAGCAAACACATATTTGATAATCATCTCGAGTGGCAAAGCCGTTTTTTGAAAAAGTGAACTACTAAAATCAACGGTATTGAAATACTGCTCTTTTCTGTTTTTTTGATAGCTATTTTCTGTTTCAAACTGCCTAGGAACATATGGCGCATAACCATTAATAAAAGTAGCTGCTAATGTTTCAATTGCTTCTTTTTTGAACGATGCTTTGGTAGTGGATAGCATTTCAAAAAGCGCGATAATCTTGGCTTTAGGAATAGGTTTGGCTTGATAATGCTGCAGAATATCTCGTTCAATAGCATCTATGGTATTTTTAAAGCCGTACCACAGTTGGTTTTCTTTTGAAGCGGTAAACTGAACGCCTTCTATATTAGAATACGTAAACTCAATAGCCTCCTTGCCGCTGTAAATAAAGTCAAAGAAATTTTCATCTTGAGGTAGATTATACACTAACCTGTACATGCCTGGAAGCATATCTTCTTTTGTTTTTGCGGAAAATTTTCCATCCTTAATTTCGCTGTCAAGATGATAGAAAATATTGTCGACATCAATCATGAAAATCATTCCAAAATTATATTTTTCAGTAGGCGAAAAAGTGCCCGAAATGCTTTGTTGCGCAAGCGTGATAATGGATGTCGTGGCCAGAAATATTAAGAGAAGTAAATGTTTAATCATAACATAATGTTGATGGTTGATAAATATGCGGATATCTAAAAAACTACTAAGTTGAAAATTTACTTAGCGCGTTCAATGCTTCTTTTATAGAGCGAATATTCCTTACGGAAAGCAATAATCGAAGACCACTTCTTGTTTGTTTTTCTTTCATCTTTGCAGTGTCTGAATGCTGCTGAACAAATTTTAGCACGCCGGTAAACGCAGAACTTTGGTAGAAAGCGCTCTGCTGGTCAGCCACGAAATACCCAACAAGCTGGTCATTTTTCATGATAAGACGTTCTAGTCCCATGGCAATGGCCATCCGTTTCAGCTTAACACTGTCTAGCAGTGCTATGGCAGGTTCAGGGAGTGCTCCAAAACGATCAATGAGTTCATTCTCGAATTGCTTTAAGGAAGCCTCGTCTTTTAACTCATTCAGTTTGGTGTATAAATTAAGGCGTTCGGTAATGCTGTTTACATAATCATCAGGGAATAGCAACTCAAAATTGGTGTCAATCACTGTTTCTTTTACAAAAGTAGTTCGCTGCTGTTCAGATTCTGAATATAAATCCTTAAATTCCTTTTCTTTTAATTCATCAATTGCTTCGGCAAGAATCTTTTGATAGGTTTCAAAGCCAATTTCGTTCATAAAACCGCTTTGTTCGCCTCCTAATAAATCTCCAGCTCCTCGAATTTCAAGATCTTTCATAGCGATATTGAGCCCGCTTCCTAAGTCACTAAACTGTTCCAAGGCGGTGATACGTTTTCTGGCATCATCTGTCATTGCTGAATAGGGAGGGGTGATGAAATAGCAAAAGGCTTTTTTATTACTTCGGCCAACGCGACCCCGCATTTGATGCAAGTCACTAAGCCCAAAATTATTCGCATTATTAATAAAAATTGTATTGGCATTCGGGACATCTAATCCACTTTCAATAATTGTAGTAGAAACAAGAACATCAAAAGTGTTATTGATGAAACCAAGCATGAGTTGCTCCAGTTTTTTCCCCTCCAATTGACCATGCCCAATTCCTATTTTAGCGTCTGGAACAAGCCGCTGAATCATCCCCGCAACTTCTTTGATATTCTCTATACGATTATTGACGAAAAACACTTGTCCACCACGTGAGATCTCGTACCGAATTGCATCTCTAATTGTTTCTTCTGAAAAGCGCACCACATGTGTTTCAACGGGATATCTGTTTGGAGGAGGCGTAGTGATTATAGACAAATCCCTCGCAGCCATAAGGCTAAATTGTAAGGTTCTTGGAATAGGGGTGGCAGTTAAGGTTAGTGTATCCACGTTTTCCTTAATTGTCTTGAGTTTATCTTTAACGGCAACCCCAAATTTTTGTTCTTCATCAATAATAAGGAGGCCAAGATCTTTAAACGCTACTGCTTTGCTCACTAATTGATGCGTTCCAATAACAATATCTAGCTTACCACTTTTTAGATTATCCAGTACCGTACGTCTTTCTTTGGGAGATCTAAACCTGTTGAGGTAGTCAACATTCACAGGCATTTCGGCTAGGCGCTCACTAAACGTTTTTTGATGTTGAAAGGCTAAAATTGTGGTTGGAACAAGAATGGCAACTTGTTTGCCGTTATCCACAGCCTTGAAAGCAGCCCGCACTGCTACTTCAGTTTTTCCGAATCCAACATCACCACAAATCAAGCGATCCATGGGGCGTTCACTTTCCATGTCGTTTTTTATATCCTGGGTTGCAGTAACTTGATCTGGGGTGTCTTCGTACATAAACGAAGATTCCAGTTCATGTTGTAAATACGAATCTGGATCATATTTAAACCCTTTTTGTAAGCGTCGTTTTGCGTAGAGCTCAATAAGATTGAATGCAATTTCTTTAACGCGGGTTTTCGTTTTTTGCTTTAGTTTTTTCCAAGCAGCGCTTCCGAGCTTATAAATTTTTGGAACCGTTCCGTCTTTGCCGCTGTATTTGGAAATCTTGTGTAGTGAATGAATACTGAGATAAAGAATATCACGTTCACCATAAAAAAGTTTAATTGCTTCTTGTTGTTTTCCCTCTACATCAATTTTCTGTAATCCTCCAAACTTTCCAATTCCATGGTCAATGTGGGTTACATAATCACCAACCTCAAGATTCGTAAGTTCTTTCAGTGTAATTGCCTGTTTTTTAGCATAGCCATTTTTCAGCTGAAATTTATGATAGCGCTCAAAAATCTGATGATCTGTATAGCAAATGTTTTTGTTTTCGTCATCAATAAAGCCCTGATGTAAAGGAAAAACTACGGTTTGGTATTGAGCCACTTTTTGTTCGGCATCATCAAAAATATCATGAAAACGCTGCGCCTGAGGTTCACTGCTGCAAAAAATGTAGTTCTTATAGCCATTTGACGCATTTGCATTCAAGTTTTCAATGAGAAGATTAAACTGCTTATTGAAGGATGGTTGAGGTTTTGTTCGGAACGAATAGTGAAGAACACCTGATGAAGTGCTGGATGCTTCTGGCTCAACCATGAGCGTTGTAAATCCTTTTAACTGATCTTGCAATAAGCGCGACGTACAAAAAAGCTCTTGGGGTTCGCTCATGTTCACTTCGCCTTTGGCTTCATCAAATAAATCCTTTGCCTTTCCGAACAAAGTATCAATACTACTGCTAAGTAGCGCCTCGTTCTTTAGGAAAATCACGGTTTTAGAGCCAATATATTTTAGGAAACTTTCCCTTTGTTTGTGTGTTATTTGATTGCCATCAGCAGTATTTAGTTTATTTCCAATATTTGGAATGATGGAAATTTTCTTAACCTGATCCAAGGATAGCTGTGTTTCCACATCGAAGGTTCGGATGCTATCAACTTCGTTGCCAAAAAATTCAATTCTGTAAGGCTCATCATTGCTAAATGAAAACACATCTAAAATTCCACCGCGAACAGAGAATTCGCCTGGCTCCGTGACGAAGTCAGTTCGTTTAAAGTTGTATTCGAACATCACTTCGTTTACAAAATCAATTGATAATTGATCTTGCAAGGCAATCTTCAAGGTGTTGCTTTCAAGCTCTTTACGAGTTACTACTTTTTCAAATAGCGCCTCAGGATAGGTAAGTATTAAGGCAGGTTTCCGTCTTGAGTTAATTCGGTTTAAAACTTCAGAACGCAAGAGGATGTTAGCGTTATCTGTCTCCTCAATTTGATAGGGTCTTCGGTAACTTCCAGGATAAAAAAGCACATTTTGATCCCCGAGCAAATTTTCTAAATCGTTAAGGTGATAAGCAGCTTCTTCTTTATCATTCAGAATAACTAAAAAAGGGAGTTCAGTAGATTTGAATAAATGCGCTAGGATGAGGGATACAGAGGAGCCAATAAGTCCTGAAATGGTAATTTTTTTACCTCCTTCGGAAGTATCTTTTCCTTGAGATTTGGCAATAGATTCCCCTAGTTTTCGTATGAGCGAAGACTCTTCAAAAAGGGAACGAACAAGGGCTTTGCTCATATTTATTGCCAGCTTAGGCGGGTAACTTTTAAGTTTGCAAAGATACTATAGGAAAGTATTATAAAAAACAAGAAACAAGTTTTTCTAAATCGGCAGCATCATTATAGACGTTTGGCGCGACCCGAATAGCCTGTCCGCGATAGGAAACAAATATGTTTTTGCTATCAAGGAGTTTTTTGAAATGGGCTATATTTTTAGCTTCAGGAAGATAAATTCCGAACAGATGATGTGCTCTGTCATTAGGCTCTTCAATAAAATACCCTGCTTCTTGAAGTCGTTTTAGGGGTTCTTCGCACAGCGTTTTACAGTATTGCTGAATGCCCTCAGGAGTCCAGGTTATAAGTTGTTTTAATGCTTCCGAGAGCATTGGCGTGAGTATAAAATTGCTAGATTGACCCACATCATATCGAATCGCTTTGGGTTTAAATTCGAGATTGTAGTTCACCAGATTGGCAAAGTTTTCACTGCCTTTATGATTCATCCAATTATTTTCGATGGGCGTTCCGGTATGAAATCGTTCACCGAAATAAGCAAGCCCCAAGCTGTAAGGGCCAAGTAGCCACTTATAGCCTGCACAAATAAGTGCATCTGGTTTTATTTCTGCTACAGAAAAGGGCATGGCGCCTATGCTTTGCGTTCCATCAATAATAAGATAAGCACCTACCTCGTCTGTGCGTTTTCTGATAGCTTTTAGGTCAAACTTAGTGCCATCTGCCCAATGAATAATCGGTAAGGCTACACATTTAGTTTTAGAAGAAATGGCTTCGATAACACGGGTATTCCACGCCTGTCCACGTCCTTTTTCCAGTGGCGGAGCATAGATCGTTTTAATTACAGCGCCTTGCTCTGATTCTAGTTGTTTCCAGGTATAATAATTGCTTGGAAACTGTTCTTCAAGAACTATAATTTCGTCTCCCTGATTGAAAGGAATATTATGCATTGCCGTGGCAATTCCGTAGGAAGCTGCAGGAATAATAGCAATTGTTTCAGGGTCTGGAGCGTCTATTAGTTGAGCAAATCGTTGCCTGAGCAGTATTTTTTCTGAGAAGAACTCGTTTCCTGTAATGGTGTCTGGTTGCGATTTCTTATGTATGTTTTCGATTCCAATATCAGTTACGGTACGCAGCTGTGGAGACATATACGCTCCGTTTAGATAGGTAGAATCCTCTGAAAGATTGAATAAATGTTTTTGATTTGTAAGCATTAGCGTTGCAAATATTGATTGAGCTTAATAAAAGGGCTGGTTGTCCGATTCTTAAAACTATGATATGTGCTACTCATGAATAAAATGGCAGCGCAGCATAAGGCTAGGTAACTAATATTTTGATGCAATTCCCAATTTGCAACGGCAATCGCGGAGAGGGCCCAGGCACCGACCAAGGCAAATTCACGCATATTACGTTTCCAGGTTATTACAAAATTTATAACGGTTGCGATGACGATCATAATTACCGTCCATAGTACTTCAGACAGCCCAAATCCATTCCAGCCAATGTCAACTAAGAATGCTGAAACATTCGCAATGCTCGCAACAGTAATCCAACCACTATATATAACAAAGGGCCACCAAAGGAAAACAATAACCGTAATTGGGGCATCCCATAGTTCCATCGAATTTGCAACAACAATTTTAAGAAGAGCAATTAGAATTATAAACATGCAAACTAAGGATAATCCAATGTATCCATATAACCAACAAAGCACCCAAGCAGTATTTGCAATGCAAGAAATAACAAACCACCATCCCGTTTTCATGATAAATGCATCATCTCGGACTTTTACAAACAAACTTCTTCCTTGGTAGAAAATAAAGCCCAGAAGCAGTAAGTAAATCAGTCCCCAAATTGAAAAGGCATAACCAGCAGGTGTAAAAAGTGTAAGCAGATTATCTGAGACGCCGCCAATAGTTGCGTTGTTAATCATTCCAGTATTGGATAAATAATTTACTACAATGGTTGCAATAAAGGCAATTCCATTTGCAATTTGAAGTGTTTTTTTCATGAGATTGTAAATATAAAGAAGTTTAAAGGCGTCTTTCTTTAGTCCTAAAATACTACAATTTTATTTGTAAATTAACACTCGAAAATATTGTCATTTCAAACCATCATGCAAGGAAAATACCATCTAAGAACTTTTGAAGAATACAAACAAGCCTACGCTGGCTCAGTGGAAAATCCGGAAGAATTTTGGGCGAAAATTGCTTCTGAAAATTTTGTTTGGAAAAAACCTTGGAATGAAGTGCTGTCATGGGATTTTAGCACTCCAGAGGTGAAGTGGTTTGAAGGCGCACAACTCAATATCACCGAGAATTGCATCGACCGACATTTAGAAATACGAGCTGATAAGACGGCAATTTTGTTTGAACCAAATGACCCTAAAAGTCCTTCGGAACATATCACCTATCGTGAGCTTCATAAGCGCGTTTGTAAGTTTGCAAATGTCTTAAAGGAAAAAGGGATTGGAAAAGGCGACCGTGTTTGTATCTATCTGCCAATGATTCCAGAGCTTGCTATTTCAGTGCTTGCGTGCGCACGTATTGGAGCTATTCATTCGGTTGTATTTGCAGGTTTTTCAGCAAATGCTTTGGCTACAAGGATTAATGATTGTGATTGTAAAATTGTGCTGACGAGTGATGGTTCTTTCAGAGGAAATAAAATTTTGGACTTGAAAAGTATTGTAGATGAAGCCTTAGAATCTTGTCCAGATGTTAAACTGTCTTTGGTTGCCAAAAGAACAAATAATAAAGTAAAAATGATTGCTGGAAGAGATTTTTGGCTACAGCCTTTGCTTAACGAGGCAAGCTCAGAATGTCCAGCTACTATTATGGACGCTGAAGATCCTTTGTTTATTTTATATACATCTGGGTCAACGGGGAAGCCAAAAGGCATGGTGCACACAACTGCCGGGTATATGGTGTATACTGGATATACTTTCAAGAATGTTTTTAAATATGCTGAAAATGATGTGTATTGGTGTACCGCAGACATAGGGTGGATTACCGGACATAGTTATATTGTATATGGGCCATTGGCAAATGGCGCAACCACGTTGATGTTTGAAGGGGTCCCAACCTATCCAGATGCAGGTCGTTTCTGGGAGATTGTTGCAAAACACAAGGTGACTCAATTTTATACAGCACCAACAGCCATTCGGGCTTTAGCAAAATCCTCATTAGATGTAGTTGAGAAACATGATCTTTCCTCTTTAAAATTGCTTGGAACAGTAGGGGAACCCATTAACGAAGAGGCCTGGCATTGGTATGATAATCATATTGGGAAAAATAAATGCCCCATTGTTGATACATGGTGGCAAACAGAAACTGGGGGGATATTAATTTCGCCTTTGCCTGGAATTACACCAACCATTCCAACCTTTGCAACGCTTCCATTACCTGGGATCCAAATGGCTTTGATGGGTAAAGAAGGCAAGGTCATTGACTCCTTAAAAGCTGAGGGCAGCCTCTGTGTTCGTTTCCCTTGGCCCTCCATTGCAAGAACAATTTGGGGGAATCATAAGCGATATAAAGAAACCTATTTTTCGGCCTTTGAAGGGATGTATTTTACTGGAGATGGTGCCTTGAGAAATGAAGATGGCTATTACAGAATAACCGGACGGGTGGATGATGTTATAATAGTGTCTGGGCATAATTTGGGCACGGCGCCTATTGAAGATGCCATAGATGAGCATCCTTTGGTTGCAGAAAGTGCTATTGTGGGATACCCGCATGACGTGAAAGGGAATGCCTTATACGGTTTTGTTACGTTGAAAATGGAGGCAAACGACATAGATGCAGGTTTGCTTTCTGATGAAATTAACGCTCAGATTACAAAACAGATTGGACCCATTGCGAAATTGGATAAGATTCAATTTACGAGCGGATTGCCAAAAACTAGAAGTGGTAAAATCATGCGCAGAATTCTTCGGAAAATTGCATGCGGTGAAACAGAGAATTTAGGAGACATAAGCACCTTACTCAATCCTGAAGTTGTTCAAGAAATTATGGATCAAGTTGTGTAATTTTTTCCTTTTTTCCAAAGGAATAACAGACGAAAGTTGAATAACAAATTTTATATTTGTAGTCTAAAACTGAACTATGTCATTTACAGATTTATTTGAAAGCGGAGAGCACTCTAGAAACTTAGGTCATTTTGCATCTTTGGCAAATATCGCTTCGGTTGATGGCGAACTTGCAGAAACGGAAGAGAAATTATTAAAGCGTTTTGCTCGAAAGCTTGATATTGAAGAAACGGAGTATTCAGAAGTTTTAAAAAACCCAAGTAAATATCCCATAAATCCTCCAAATGACGCAGATAAACGTTTAGAGCGTATGCATGATTTATTTCAAATGATTTTTGCCGATCATGACATTGATGAAGAAGAGCATAAGTTAGTTGAGAGATATGCTATTGGGCTGGGTTATACCGAAGAGCTTGCTAAAAAACTGATTAAACGTTCTATTACTATTTATCAGGGAGGTCTTGACCTTGAAGATTACCGTTACTTACTGAATAAGAAGTAATATTAATTCTGTTTTACCTTCTTGAGTGTTTTAAAGAACCCTCGCCTCTGGCGCAGTCAGCAAAACAATAGCGCCCGCGCTTAAAAAAAGGTTTTTAAGCGTTTTGCATAAACTCTTCTGCCTTTTCTACCATCTTTTTACTTCCGCAGATAAATGGTACACGTTGGTGTAATTTGGTGGGTTGAATATCTAATATATTAGTAAATCCATCACTTGCTTTCCCACCTGCTTGAACAGCTAAGTAGGCCATTGGGTTACACTCATAAAGGAGCCTTAACTTTCCTTCTGGATCTTTAGATGTATTTGGATATATGTAGATGCCGCCTTTAATCATGTTTCGATGAAAATCTGAAACCAATGATCCAATATAGCGTGCTTTGTAGGGTCTGTCTTCTTCTTCCCTTTGACAATATTTTATATAATTTTTCACTCCTTGAGGGAAATGCACATAATTGCCCTCATTCACTGAATAAATATTGCCAACTTCAGGGAATTGCATGTTTGGATGCGATAAATAATAGGTCCCAATGGCTGGGTTAAGCGTAAAACCATTCACACCATGTCCGGTAGAATACACAATCATGGTCGAGGTTCCATAAACAATATACCCCGCAGCTACTTGTTTATTACCCGGTTGAAGAAAATCTTCTAAGGTGGCAGGAGTTCCTTCGGGAGTGACTCTGCGATAAATAGAAAAAATAGTACCTACAGAAACATTCACATCAATGTTTGAAGATCCGTCTAAAGGATCCATTAGCACCACATATTTGTTGTCGTTTTTCTTATTCTTACCCTGGATGGTGATAAAGTCATCTTCCTCTTCACTTGCAATACCACAAACAATTTCTCTATTAATAAGTGTTTTGATAAAGACATCATTCGCATAAATATCTAATTTTTGCTGATCCTCACCTTGAATGTTTGTTTCTCCAGCTGCTCCTAAAATATCTACTAATCCAGCCTTATTCACCTCGTGGTTCACCACCTTAGCGGCAAGGCGAATGGAATTTATTAGCCTGGAAAGCTCTCCAGAAGAGTATTTAAACTCCTCCTGATTTTCAATGATAAACTCCCCTAATGTTTGGTTGTGGTTCCCCATGATAGCTGATTGATATGAATTTGGCACAAATATCGGGTTTTTTAAGAAAATGAACCGATATTTGTCTAGTAAAAGCAAACGCATGGCAATTCAAGTTAGAAAAGCAGTAGAGGCGGATATGAGTCAGATTTTAGAGCTCATAACGGCGTTAGCAGTTTTTGAAAACGAACCTGATGCGGTTGAGGTAACGGTAGCCGATTTAGAACGTGAAGGCCTAGGCGAGAATCCGCTGTTTACGTGTTTCATTGCTGAAAATGACAATGAAATTATAGGATTAGCACTCGTTTATTTTAGGTTTTCTACCTGGAAGGGAAGAACGGTTCACTTAGAAGACTTAATAGTAAAAGAGGCGTATCGAAGTAAAGGCATAGGCCAGTTGCTTTACAATGAAGTCATGAAATTTGGATTAGAACATGGTGTGAAGCAAGTGACTTGGATTGTACTCAATTGGAACGAAGGTGCAATTCGGTTTTACGAACGTAGTGGTGCCACCTTTCATAAGGATTGGCATTTGGTTGAAATGGGAGGAGAAAAACTTCAGCAATTTAAACAAACACAGTAGCTAATAGAAGTGCAAATTCATAAATGAAAGTATTCAAGTTTGGAGGGGCATCTGTTAAAGATGCGCAAGGAGTTAAGAATTTAGTTCGGGTATTGGAAAGTGCCAAGGAACAAGATTTGATAATTGTAGTTTCAGCGATGGGAAAAATGACCAATGCGTTCGAATCTATAGTGCATTGCTATTTTTATGAACCTATTGAATTAAAAGATTCCGTGTCGTTTGTGGAGGATTATCACCAAAAGGTTACGCATGAACTTTTTCCGAATAAAAGCCATCCAGCTCATAGCAACATTTCAGATATTTTTGTGGATCTGAAGCAGTTCTTGCGAACAAATAAGTCTACAGATCACGCTTTTGTATATGATCAATTGGTGAGTTTTGGCGAACTAGTTTCTACAACAATAATTAGCGCTTACCTTTCAGAAATTGGTATTAAAAATAACTGGCTCGATGTCCGTACTTGTATTGTTACCGATGCTAATTATAGGGATGCGAAAGTTGATTGGGACAGTACACAAAAACATATTAAATCCAAAACTACTAGAAAGGGGATTACTATTACTCAAGGGTTTTTAGGGAGTGAAGCTACCCATAATTTCACCACCACTTTAGGACGTGAAGGAAGTGATTACACAGCTGCTATTTTTGCCTATTGTTTAGATGTAGCAAGCGTTACTATTTGGAAAGACGTTCCGGGGGTTCTAAATGCAGACCCTAGGCATTTTGCAAAAACCACCTTATTAAATCATATCTCATATCGAGAGGCAATTGAAATGGCTTTTTATGGCGCCTCAGTTATACACCCTAAAACATTACAGCCGCTTCAGCGCAAAGAAATCAAGCTTTATGTAAAGTCGTTTCTCAACCCGTTAGACCCCGGAACCTGTGTTGGAAAAGGAGTGGCCTTAGACCCAATGACTTCTTGCTTTATTCTGAAAAAAAATCAGGTGCTAATCTCATTATCTTCCCTTGACTTTAGCTTTATGATACAAGACCACATTGGTGATATTTTTAAATGGCTACACCAGTATAAAATGAAGGTTGAAATGATGCAGAATTCTGCCATCAGCTTCTCTGTATGTGTTGATAATCGTTTTGATAATTTAGAAGCACTTTTATCTAAGCTTCGTTCTATATTTCGAGTAAAATGGAATGAAGATGTAACACTATATACGGTACGTCACGCTATTCCAAAGGAAATAGCAACATTGTCTCGCGGAAAAACAATTTTGTTGAAGCAGGAAAGTCGTGATACTGTGCAACTTGTAGTGAAAGAATAGTTTGATTCCTTTACCTATATTTGTGTTTCGTAACAACTAAAATAACCTATGGGACTAGTTAATGCCAAAGAAGTAGCGAAAGCTATTAATGTCGACAAGTTTGGCTTTGTTGGCACTTTTATTGGCTGGTCACTCATGAAGGTCCTCAATATTTCGACGATTAACAAAATTTATGATCGAAATAAACACCTCAGTGATTTAGATTTTATAAATGCACTTTTAGACGAACTTGAAATCAATTTTGAAATTCCCGAAGAGGACTTCAAACGAATTCCAAAGACAGGCCCTTTTATTACTATTTCAAACCATCCTCTAGGTGGTATTGATGGTATTTTACTATTAAAATTATTGCTCGAAAAACGGCCAGATTTTAAAATAATGGCTAATTTTTTACTGCACCGCATTGAGCCTTTAAAGCCATATGTAATGCCAGTAAATCCGTTTGAAGAGAGAAAGGGAGTCAAGTCTAGCTTTACGGGCTTTAAGGCTGCTATTACGCATTTGCGAGCGGGGCATCCACTGGGAGTTTTCCCGGCAGGAGAAGTGTCCACCTATAAAGACGGGAAGTTAGTTGTGGACAAGCCATGGGAAGTGGCAGCCATGAAATTGATTAAGAAGGCTGAGGTGCCGGTAGTTCCAATTTATTTTCATGCAAAAAACAGTTCATTTTTCTACCGCTTGGCGAAGATGAGCGATACCCTTCGCACAGCTAAATTGCCGTCAGAAGTATTAACGCAAAAAGGCAGAGTGATAAAAGTGCGTATAGGAAATGCAATTTCTATCGCAGATCAATCTGAGCATGAAACCTTAGATGCATATACTGATTTCCTTCGGAAGAAAACGTATATGCTTTCTAATCCATTTCAGAAGAAAAAATTATTGGAGGGTATTCCTAAAACCATAAAAATCAAGCAGCAACCGAAAAAGATAGCAGGCCCAGTTTCTGTTGAGGCAATGGAGGCAGAGATTGCCACCCTTTTAGCCGAAGATAAACGTCTTTTAGTGAGTAAAAACTATGAAGTGTATCTGGCTTCCGCGGAAAAAGTGCCTAATATCTTGCGGGAAATTGGCAGACTTCGTGAAATCACCTTCCGGGAAGTTGGAGAGGGGACAAACAAGTCTTTAGATTTAGATCATTTTGACACCTATTACCACCATATGTTCCTCTGGGATAAGGAGGCGAAAAAGATGGCAGGTGCTTATAGAATGGGACTTGGGTCTAAGATTTTTGCTGAACATGGTATCGATGGGTTTTATCTCCAAGACCTATTCCGTTTCGAACCAGAGTTGTATGACATGATGAGCAAATCCATTGAAATGGGACGTGCTTTTATTACGAGCGAATATCAAGGGCGACCAATGCCTTTATTTTTACTATGGAAGGGGATTGTTCATACCACACTTAGATTTCCAGAACATCGCTTCTTGATAGGCGGGGTGAGCATCAGTAATAAGTTTTCTGATTTTTCTAAATCTTTGATGATTGAATTCATGAAATCAAACTATTATGATCCCTATGTGGCTCAGTATATCAATCCTAAAAAAGAGTATAAGGTCAAATTAAAAGATGCTGATAAGGATTTTATTTTTGATGAAAGTGCTGCCGATTTAAATAAATTCGACAAAATAATTGATGAAGTGGAACCAGGAAGTTTACGCCTACCAGTGCTGATTAAAAAGTATATTAAGCAGAACGCCAAAGTGGTTGCTTTTAATGTAGATCCACTTTTCAATAATGCAGTTGATGGCTTGATGTATATTCGAATTGCAGATCTTCCTGAAAGTACGGTAAAGCCAGTTATGGAAGAGTTTCAGGCTGAATTAGAAAAAAAATATGCCTCTGGTTATCAGACGAAAGAAGAAGAATAACTTTTCCTTTCACAAAAAAAATCCCCATTTTTAGTATTTGAATGTAACTGAAATACCAACAATATGGGGAATCCTGCCAAAACGATCGACGAAGTAATTACGGAATTACAAACTATTATTATTACCGAAACCGCCGCGAATAATGCGCTCGTATATTTTCCAGTACTTTACAAAAAAGTAACCGAACGTATCAAGGACGGAATTCAAAACAATGCATTCGAAAACAACGCGCGCATGGAGGCTCTTGATGTACTTTTTGCCAATCGTTATCTCAAAGCCTACCATCAATATAAGGAACAAACCTACACAGAGTTGGGCTCATGCCTTTGAAGCTACTAAAAATAGTAAGCTACTCATCATACAACATTTCCTTTTAGGAATCAATGCGCATATTAATCTAGATCTTGGAATTGCCGTAGCGGAAACCGTTGGAGAGACAGGCGATTTAATTGATTTTCAAAATGACTTTAATAAAATCAATGAGATTTTAGCAAGCATGGTGGACGATGTTCAAGAGCGAATAGTGAAGGTGTCTCCACTGTTTTCTCTTTTGGAAAAAGTAGGAAAGGGACGTGAAGACAAGGTCGTTTTATTTAGTATCAATGTTGCTCGTGATGGTGCATGGCTGTTTGCCAATCAATACCATCATTCCATGGACAAAACTGCGGAAATACATTTTCGCGATGGAATTATTGGAGTCTTAGCTACGAAACTTTATACCATCAAAAGTAGATGGTTGCGTTGGACTATTAGAAGCATTCGTTGGTTCGAACAAAAGAACGTGCCTAAAGTAGTCGCTATTTTAGAAGGCTAGTATTAGTACTTGGCAGATTTTCCGTTGGCCTGTGTATTCTGAATAAATACTCTTAAATGATCGTTCGCGGCTTTCAAATCTTCTCTTCGCAAATACATCATATGGCCGCTTCTGTAGCCCTCAAACTTTAATCTATCTTTCATTTTTCCACTTGGATCTAACTGCCACATCGTGTATTTCGCATTGAAATAAGTTGTTGCACCATCATAGTAACCAGATTGGAATAAAACATTGAGGTATGGGTTTTCTGCCATTGCCTTTCGAAGATTGTCCCGCACATTATTATTTTCATTGTTCCAAGGATGTACTGATCCAAACATATTGTATTTGATATCTGTCTTAAAATTGAGATGCTCACGCATATAGAAATTGATGGCTGGAGTAAAAGAATGAAGCCATGACGTTAATTCGGGGCTGTAATCGGGTGCAATTCCAGCTTCCGTTTTATCGAGTCCAAGATAACGCGAATCAAGACGTCCAACGGTGTTTCCGGTCTTGTCACGAAGGAGATCCTTCCAGAAAAATCGCGTAGGAACATCTAAATTGTTTTGTAAAACGGACTTGGTAGAAAGTCCAGAATAATAGGCAATTTTACTAGCCACTTCTTGTTTTTCTACTGGAGAAATAAATCCACCCTTGGCGATTGCAGGCATGAGTTTATTGATGGCATATGCTTCAGATTCTGGCAATATTTCGAGTAAATCTTTTTGCTGCAAGGCTGGGGGTAACATCTTATGATGCCAAGCGGCGGCAGTAAAATATGGGAGATTTAAAGCTGAAGACACCGCAGGATCACTATTAAAAACGAGATAATCTGCAGGGGACACCATAATAACTCCGTTTAGATACATCCACTGTCTTTCTTGTAGTTCGAGAGCTAGCCCAGCAACGCGTGTTCCTCCATAGCTTTCGCCTATAATATATTTAGACGAACGCCATCTGTTATGTCTACTAACGAAAGTATTTAGCCATTCAGCGAGATAGGTGATATCGGCATTAATTCCAAAAAACGTATCACGATCTACTTCTTTACCACTCTCAGGGATGGTTCTGGAATACCCTGTATTGGCAGGGTTTACAAAAACAATATCGGCTACGTCCAAAACAGAATATGGATTTTCGCTCACCCCATAAGGTTGTACAGGATATCCTTCGCCATCAATATTAAGAATTTGAGGGCCAGTATACGCTACATGCATCCAAACAGATGCGGAGCCAGGACCGCCATTAAATGAGATTAAAAGGGGTCGAGTTTCATTGCTCCCGGCATTGGTTCTTTTGTAGTAGGTATATTGCAATGTGGCAATAGGTTCCCCCATTTCGTCCCAAACGGGTTGCATTCCGGCTATTGCTTCGTAGGCTATTTTAGCACCATTAATTGTAGAAACGTGATTGGTTACTATCATGGTGTCTATTGGGATCTTCCTGTTCTGAGCTGAACTCAGTGTATAAAAACCTAAAAATAAAAGGAGGCAAAGGGCGTGTAGTTTCATGCTATTAATTTAAATAGGCAATGCCATGAGGGCGTCGCCTTTCAAAGGTATGGAAATCGGAATGTAATTCTAAGCATAGCGGTGTTAATCGATTGCTTTTCTAGTAAAGTAACAATGTATTTGTGCATTAGTCCATGACTATGGCCATGTGCATTTCTGTTGCTACTTCAAAGATCAACCCGCTATAAAATAATGGAGTGTGCCAAAAAATGCCAGAATGCTGTTACTTTATGATTGCGATGTTGCCTTCAAAGCGCGTGCTATCATTTCCACCGCCTTGTCAATAGTTTCTAATTTAGTTCGGAAGGATAGAATTGCCATTCTGATAACAAATTTCCCTTTTATTACTGTAGAGCTTAAGAATATTTCGCCGTCTTTGTGAATTACCTTCATTAATTTTTCATTGAATGCATTTTCATCTCCACTGTCAACTGGATACCAGAAATAGCTCACCGAAAGATCAGGTTCTGGCCCTAATTGAAACCCAAGGTCTTTTAGATTTGACCTAAAATATTGAGTAAGCAACAGCTTTTCTTCTAGACATGCTACAAAGGGCTCAATGCCGTGTAATTGAAGCGGTAACCAAAGCCGCATACCTCTAAAGTGCTTGGTTAGTTCTGGAGAAACGTCCGCTGGATTGATGGGTGATTCATCTCCGATAACATCCTGCATATAATTCGCTCGCAGAAAATTGGAATGATAAATTGCATCAATATCTTTTACTAAAACAGCTCCAATGCCGTAGGGTAAAAACAGTCCTTTGTGAGGATCGATTACCAAAGAATCGGCCATTTCGATGCCCACAAACAGATCTTTTTTACTTTCAGTAAGAATAAAAAAACCGCCATAGGCAGCGTCCACGTGATACCATATCTCATTAGATTTTGCAATTTCTCCTATCTGAAGTAACGGATCAACGGCACCCGTATCTGTTGTTCCGGCTGAAGCAATCACTAGAAATGGATGTAGGCCATTAGCGCGATCTAAAGCGAGCTTTTTCGAAAGGTCTTCGGGTCTCATACACGATTTTTTGTCCAAATCTATATGTCGAATAATTACATCTTCCAGTCCAATAATGCGCAAAGCTTTATGAATGCAATGATGTGCCTGCTCGCTGATATAAATAACGCTCGTAGGTACCCGTTCAGATTTCACGCCATGTTTGTCGCGCGCTGCCGTGAGCGCTATCAGGTTCGCAATGGATCCGCCAGAGGTTAGATTGCCAGCGGCCAATTTTGGAAATCCGAAAATAGATTTCATCCAATCTAAGATTTCATTTTCCATGCGCACAGCACCTGGTGACGCATAATGCATTCCTGCATATTCGTTAGTAACATCCGCTAGAAAATCACCTAAAGCCGCAGTGAAGATTCCACCGCCTGGAATATAGCCTAAGTGTCCACCCGAAGCTGCATTAATTCCTTTTGTAGCAACTTCCGAAGCATATATTTCTAATAGTTCTGTAAAAGATTTCTTTTTGCCGTCAAGCTGAAGAAGGGAAGCATCTTCCTGTGCATCCGAATAAGCATGGGTTTCGTCAAGCGTATTAATAAAGGAAGATGTATATCCAGAAAGCTGTTTAACGTACTCATCTCTTTCGGCTTCCGAAGGCTCTAACTGCTTCGAGATGTTCTGAAATGCTTTTATTTTATTAGAAAGGGCGTTCATAAATATGTGGTTCTATTTGTTGATTAAACTAGCTCAAATTGCTCAGGAAAGAAAGCTTAAAGAGGGATTAGCTCTTTGTACTTTGCTATATGAAAACCATTTTTTTTAACGGTTTTATACGCCTCGCTATCTTCGTTTATTACAGGGTTTGTATGGTTAAAATGTATGAAGTAAATTTTGTTTTTTTCTTCGGAAGGAAGGTCTTTAAACGTTGCCATACTTTCAATAATAAATGGATGTGGTATTTCTGAAATATCCCGGGTATTAATTTCTTCGCCATCATAGAATGTGGCGTCTAAGAATGCGTAGTCAACACTTTTTATGACTTGGGCGATGGACATTTCCCACTTCTCCCATTTGTCGATGTCAGGGATGAAAAGCGCTGTTTTATTTGGTCCTTTAATTCGGTAACCAACCGTTTCTGAATATTCATCGCGATGCGGAACTATAATTGGAGTGATACTTAAATTTGCGCTCAATGCAACAGCCTCTCCTGCTTGCATCATAGAAATAGTAATGTTATTTGTTGAAACCAACTGATCCCACGGTCCATTCGACTCTAAAAACTGTTTCATTCTAGGCATGGCATATACGGGAATGTTCTTCGCATTGGTTGCTTCTTTTCCGAGGTACATAAGACCGGCATAATGTCCAATATGGGCATGTGTTAGGAAAATTCCATCTGGTAATTCTGCTTCAGAGTTCGAAAATATGTTTAATGTTTTGGTCTGCCTGGCAATATCTGGTGTGGCTTCAATCATGTATTTTTTTTGATTTACACGATCAATAACTCCCAAAGAAACAACTTGTCTTTTGGGGTCAGGATTCTCGAATAGCCCTTCGCAACAGCTTTTTTTACAGGCGATATGAGGAGACCCTGCATCTTGGATAGTGCCTAAAACCACAAGGGAAATTTCAGCAATTGGTTTAGTCTGTGCCAACGCTAATTCGTCTGAGATCTTTTCATTTTTCGTTTCGGAACAAGAAAGTATCAGGGCTAGTAAAATAAAACTAATAATTTTTTTCAAAGGAAACATATTAGGCGTTTACGTATTTTGCTAAAAGCGAATGGAAATGGTGCACCCCTTTTTCTCGTTTCGGAGAGAATCGGCCTGCTTTATAAAACCTAGAATTAAGGCCTTGATGTACACTTTCTACGACAAATTCATCTTCCCTTTCAACCTTGTCTAAAAGCGCACCTGCACCACTATGTATTTTGGTTTCATCATACACATAGGTAATAAAGGAAACTTTGGTTTTTTCCATGCTGATGGGTTTAACAATGTTAATTGAGAGTCCCCATGGGTAGAAGTTGAACATCATATTTGGGAAAATCCAGTAGTAATAGGCACCAATATTTTGGCCGTAATCTATATGCCCCTCCGGTAGATCGAATACTTCTTCACCATCGTTTGCAACCCCAATTTGAAGGTTACAATGTTCGTATATTTCGGTGGTGTAGTTTTCATAGTCCAGCGACGCGTTTAAATCTGCATGTACAAATGGAATATGAAATCCTTCCAAATAGTTGTCGCAATACAGCGCCCAATGGCAGTTTATGAGATAGTCTTTGCTTAGGTCTTGCCTTAATTGAAATTGTTCCAACGGAAGAAAGCCTACACGCTCTTGCATGATTGCAAGCACCTCTGTAAAATCAAAAGCTGGATCAAGCCCAACAAATAAATGCGGCCCCCAAGGTCTTAATTGAAATTGTTTTAAGTTGTCACAAGCACGTGGGAAATCTTTTGCCTCCTCAAACTCTGGCATCGATTTAAAAGCACCGTCAAGCTCAAAACGTCTTCCATGATACATGCAGCGTAATTGATTGGTTTTACCCGGATACTGGACAACGAGATTACCTCGATGCGTGCACACATTACTGATACAATGAATCTGATCTTTTTCGTTTTTACATAAAACAAGCGGTTCCCCTAAGTAGTTGTCCAAAAAGATAAACGGGTGTACTGTATTGGTTAGAGGCACTAGGTCATCATCGCCTATCCATTGCCAGGTTTTTAAAAACACCTTTTCTTTCAAGGCGTTGAAAACAGCGTTGCTTTTATAGAATTCTGCCGGAAGAGTTTCGGCTTTGGTAATATCTGGATCAATATGGTAGGGGTTCATATCACTTTCGTTTTAAAAAGAAAAATACCAGTCCAATGGTAATTAAGGTAACGGTTGTTCCGCTAATTTTAATGAAAAAGAGCCATTTATTTTCGATTACTTCCGAAGGAATAACCGCTAAAATCACTGAGAGTAAGATAACTAAAAATCCTAGAATGGACACTATCCATGCGCTCGAAGGGTATTTTTCAAAAAGACGAATGCCTCCTTTGCCACCAGTGTTTTTTAGGTTGTGTTTTAATAATGCCGCAAACATGTATAGAAAAGGTATAAAATATAAGAGCACGGACATGTCATATAAAAACGAATAGGCTTCTTGAATTTTGGTTCCTGAAATAGCGATGAGCAATAAAATACTAATAATGACTCCCTGTAGGTATAAGGAGACATATGGAGTACCGTATTTCGGATGAATTTTCCCAAGCGCAGGAGGCAGATACTTATCAATGCCAATAACAAACGGTAGCCTAGCCGTTCCAGTTGTCCATGAAGCGAAGAGTCCAAGGGTGCTTAAGGTTACCAAAACAGCCCCAACAACACCCAGAAAGGGCCAGCCTGTTTTTTCGTTCATCACAAAAAATGTCTGTGCAATACCGTCTACAATATGCAATTCGCCCTGAGGGATTACCACGAGCAGAGAGAAAGTCCCGACACAATAGAGTAGCGCAATGACAACCCCTGAAATAATAATAGACCGAATAATGTTTCGTTTCGGGTTCTTAATTTCGCCAGACATCACAGATGAGAGCTCAAGGCCACCGAAAGAAAATGTGATGGCCGCGAAAAAGGGCAAAACCCCAAAATCACTAAAGTCAGGAATCAAGCTATCAGGCGTGAATGGTTGAGCACTGCCAAATGAAAACAAATAATAAATCGCCACTACGAAAAGTAAGGTAAAGAGCACCCAAAGCGAGATAGCTCCGACGTTTTGAATCCACTTTCCAAATTTGAGTCCGTAAATATTTAACAGAATGGTAAACCATAACACCATAAGTGATATAAGCCCGGCTACCCAAAAGTTCTCGGCTAGGTCAAGGTAGGCATCACCAAAAATGTACAGTCCAGAACCAACAATGGTCAGCAGAATAGCTGGGAACCAAACAATATTACTCAGCCAATAACACCAAGCGGCGATATAGCCGTTGCGCTCACCAAAAGCCGTTTTGGTCCAGTTGTAAAATCCACCTTCACCAGGAACTCGAGCGTTTAAATCAACCACCATTAGCCCGCTAGGAATGAGGTAACATATCATGGCCAGTAACCAAAGTGTAAAACTCGACCAACCAAACTGAGCTGCCTGTGTTAAAGAAGATAGCCCAACCACGCAGGCAATATTAAGTAGCACTAAATCGCGGAGACCAAGTGCTTTTTTTAACTGTGTTGGTTTTTTAGGGGAATCTGTCATCTTACTCCTTGAGCGTATAATTTTGAATGGTGAGATATTGTGTCCATGGCACTGCGTCTTCTATAAAATTTTTCGCCGTGTGGTCCAGGCAAACATTGCGAAATACAAGAAGTAAAGGTGAATTAAGGCAAGGAAAACAATGAAAATACTTGCTGCAAGCGTCATAATTTAGAGATTGTCATCTATAAAATTACGACAATATTCTTTGATTTCCTCCCGCGTCTTTATGAATGCGGTTGTAATTTCGAGTTCTGAGCCCGTAATTTTAGATGGGTCACTAAAGTTATGATGCAGTCGAGTGGCATTTTTAGATGGAATGAAAGGGCAGTTTTCATTGGCATGGTCACAGACTGTTATGATAAAGTTGAAATCGACCTTCGCATATTCATCAACGTGATTAGATGTGTGAGCCGAAATGTCAATACCGTCTGCAGCCATCGTGGAAACTGCACCCGGATTTAATCCGTGTGTTTCAATACCCGCGCTGTAAATTATTGCTTTGTCTTCTGCATATTTTTGCAAATATCCATGTGCCATCTGACTTCTACAGCTATTCCCTGTGCAGAGAACTAAAATGTTTTTCATAGTGTTCAATTTTTTGCCTAGGCCTTGGTTTAAAAAGCGGCAATTTCCGTTTGCATTTTATCAGCATATACCTGAGTAAGCATTTGAAAATGTTCTTTTTGTAATGGAATAATTTGCATGCTTTAACAGCAACCGCTACTAGGACTGCAACAAGCTTCGGTTGTTTCCGCAACTTCAGTAGCAGCTACATTGCTAGTTTCAGGAACTCCGCAGGTGTCTTTTGCCTTACAATCTGTTTTTTCTACGCCTAAAGAAATTAAAAGCTGGCCATTTTTAATTACCGCGTCGTGAACAAATAGTTGCGCTGTATGAAAAAGGGCATTGCTATATTCAAACTTTACCTCAGCATCGAAATCATATGCTTTCATTTTACCAACTTTGTTGAGAACTCCTAGCGCTTTGTAGCTAGTCATGAATTCTGTTTTTCCCAGTTCTGAAGGGCTTTCCCAAAGTTGGATAATAGTCTCGTTCCAGCTGTCTTGGTTGGCGCCGCAGTCTACAGAATCAATCTTGATGTGTTTTACCTCGGTAATATGGTAATTTGCACCAACCAATTGATTAGGGGCGTATTCAAATAACAGTGATGTGTCTTTATTGGATTCGAGAAGCTTAAAAAATTCTTTTGTTGTCATGATAGATGAAATTTAAATGTTTTGAAAAGTGCTAACAGCATTTGGCTTCCGTAGTCTCAAAAAATTCTTGAAACACCTTCTTAAGCGAAGTGAGCTTGTCTGTATTAATTCTGTAGTACTGACTCTTCCCCTCGAATTTACTTTTCAGAAGACCAGCTTTCTTAATAATCTGCAAATGCTGGGAAGTAGTTGGCTGTGATAGTTTTATTGTTGCAGAGATGTCCTTACAAAGACATCCTTCACAATCTCCTATGTAATTTAAGATCGAAATCCGCGCGGGATGTGACAGTACCTTAGCCATATCTGCCAATTGATTTACACGCATAGTATGTAAATGTCTTTTGGAAACGCCCATAGTAGAAAATGTTTAGCTGTTAATATAATATGTATATTGCAATATTACGATATTGAGTGGTCATAAAAAAGCTTTGCGTCTAAAAATATGCAAAGCCTCTTCATTTAGTCTAAAACCAACCTTTTTTACCAACCTGATAGGTTTGGTAGAATTCTTCGTCGCTTTTTGTAAGATATATAATGCCTTCAATAAGACCAATGATTCCTCCCATGCCACAAGTAACGAATGTGATTATAATTTGAATGATACCTTCTTGTGTATAGCCCAATACGAATTTATGAATACCAAGAGAGCCAATGACAATCGCTAAGATTCCAGCTATCATTTTTTTGTTTTCTTCATTCTCTGTGACTTTGTTCCAGCCTTCTTTTAATTCATTGGCAGCGTCTTTTGCTGTATCTTCAATTTTATCTGCGGTACTGTCATGTCCCTCGGTGTTGTTTTCTTCCATGTTATTGCGTTTTAATTAATTGTAGGTTAAATATAAAAAATATTTCTAGAAACTTGCTTTCTACAGGCTTCCAAAGTTCAATTATATTTTCGTCTTTCTATTCTTTAATTTCTCCAACGACGGTTACGTCTTCTTTTTGTCGGACCTTAGGTAATTCGGCCAAAAGGTATAAATTCATTAACCCGCATAAAACCCCAAATATTTCTGATACTATTATTTTGTGCTATCAGGGTCTTTGGTATTAAAAAATAGCCTGCCAATTATTCGGATTCTTCACCCTTAAATTTAAGAAAATTGAGCCAGTATTTTATCAACGATAGTCTGAGCTAGTTTTTGTTTGCTTTCTATGGTCCAGCCGGCAATGTGAGGGCTTAATATTACATCCGGTCTTTTAATTAAGGCTTGCATCGCTTCTGGTATTGTTTCAGAAAACAGGGATTCAAAAGAAAGATTCTCAAACTCTAATACATCGAGACCGGCACCTAAGATATTTCCGCCTTGTAATGCTTCCACCAAATCAGCTGTAACTACGCTTTTTCCACGGGCTGTGTTCAGCAACCAAAAAGGTTTTGAAAAGGCCTGAATGAATGCTTGATTGACCATCTTATCAGTACGGGCTGTCCAAGGCGTATGCAGGCTCAACACGTCGCTATGCTCCTGTAAATAGGCTAGCGAAACTTGAGAAGCGTTCTCATCCCCAACTTTTTCTTTTATATCATAACAAATTACATTGCAGTCAAAACCACGAAGCTTTTTAGCGAAAGCCTTACCCATATTGCCATAGCCAATAAGGCCAACCGTTTTTGCATCCAACTCAATACCTCTGTTGTCCTCGCGGTTCCATTGACCCGCTCTAACTTCACTATCGGCTTTGTTCAGATTATTGAAAAGCGACAAAAGCATACCTAAGGCGTGCTCAGATACGGCATTTCTATTGCCTTCTGGAGCTGAAAAGAGCTGAATGCCCCGAGCTTCTGCATACGGAATATCGATACTTTCTAGACCCGCACCTACGCGAGCGATGAATTTTAGTTTGACCGCAGCGTCAATGAAGGTTGCATCTATTTTAAAGCGACTGCGAATCACAATGCCATCATAGCCCTCGATACCCTGCTCAATCGCTTCTTTGGGAGAGGTGTAATCTTCGGAGTTCTCAAATCCTGCCTCTGCTAATTGGGCGATGAGTAATGGATGGTTGCTATCGAGATGTAAAATTTTCACCTTAAATTTTTGGGTAATGGGTTTGTGTATTTTCGTGCACTATCTTGCCAGTGTGGGCTGTGGATAGTTTTTCAAAAAGAAGTACATGCACTTCTTCATCTCCTTGGCTTTTTGGGCAATGTTCTACACCTTTTGGAACAACAATGATTTCTCCTTCGTTGACAATCTCAACCTTATCGCCACCTGCACCATTTGCTTTGGATAACGGGGATCTAAAGTGCATCTCTAGTGTACCTTTCTGAACAAAGAAAAGCTCATCCTCATCCTCATGTGTATGCCACACAAATTCGCCTTGAATTTTAGCAAGAATCACTTGCATATCATCCACCAAAGCAATTTGATGTGGATGCCACTGTTTGTTGAATTTACTGAATTTTTCTTTGACGTTAATAGGTTTCATTCTAGGCTTTTTTTAGCAAAGAAACAAAGTACGAATTTCTTCTGGTATTTTTGTTGGACGAAGCGTTTTACTATTCAGGAGGCACCAAAGTGTTTTAGCCTCCACCAGTACTTTTTGATCTGCTATACGCGTTATTTTATAATGACGTTCACTTTTTACACCTGCTATAGTTCCTATCCATGTTTGAACTTCTAAAATTTCGTTTTCGAAGGCTGAAGCTTTGTATGAAATCTCATGATTGAGCACATACCAAACATATTTTTCTCGTATTTCTGAATTAGTCTTTTCCAGCCAATGAGCTTCGGCTGCATCCATACACCATTGCAAATAGGCAACATTGTTCACATGATTCCTTATGTCTATGGCTGTTTTATGAACCGTAAATTCGAAAGTGAATATTTCCGAAATCAAAACCCTAGGATCAATTTCGCAATAAAGAAAAAGAGAAAAATCCCAAAGATATCATTACTGGTTGTAATAAAAGGCCCCGTTGCAATGGCTGGATCTATCCCTCTTTTATCGAGAATAATAGGCACGAAAGTCCCAACGAGCGCTGCAACTATAATAACAAGCACCATGGATATAGCTATTGTAAGACTCACCAATTGATCCATACTTGTTATGAGTCCGAAAATAATTACCAAAAGCCCTAATGCGAGACCATTGATTAGTGCTAGTCCTATCTCCTTTACAAGTCTGTTAAACATACTTCCCTTTACAATATCATTCGCTAAACCTTGAACAATTATTGCGCTAGATTGTACACCTACATTGCCCGCCATGGCCGCAATTAGCGGTGTGAAAAAGAAGAGTTCTACATAACGGGTAAGTGCATCGTCAAATCCCTTCATGATATAGACACTTCCAAGACCTCCAAATAGTCCTAATACCAGCCAAGGAAGTCTTGCGCGTGTAAGTTGCCACACACTATCATCTGCTTCAACATCTGCCGAGATACCCGCTGCCATTTGGTAATCCTTGTCAGCTTCGTCTTTAATAAAATCTACGATGTCATCAATGGTAATTCGTCCAACCAAAATCCCAGCTTCATCTACCACTGGAATGGCTTCGAGATCATATTTTTGCATGATTCTGGCCACTTCTTCGTTTTCAGTACGTACTGTGACATAATCTACTTTAGGAATAAAAACTTCGCTAATTTTTGTTTTTTCACCCACCGTTAGAAGGTCTTTTAGTGACAGTCTACCGGTAAGTTTTCCATCCATGTCGGTTACATAAATAGAATGAACACGGGTGACATTTTCTGCTTGCCTACGCATTTCGCGGACACAACCAGCTACGGTCCAAGTTTCTTTTACCTGAACAAGTTCCTTTGCCATAAGGGCTCCAGCGGTATTCTCATCATAGGTTAAAAGCGCTAGAATATCCGCAGCATGCTCTTCATCTTCTATTTTTGAAATTACTTCTTGCTGAATTTCGTCATCCAATTCCGCAACAATATCTGCCGCATCATCTGTGTCGAGTTCTTCTAGTTCTTTGGCAATTTCTATTGGGGAAAGTCGGTCTAAAACCTTCTTACGCACATCATCATCCAGCTCCATTAAAGCGTCTGATGTAAGCTCAGAGTCTAGTTGTTGGATGAGGTAGGCAGCTTCTTTGCTCTTGATCTCTTCAAGTAACTCAGCAATGTCAGCAAAGTGATAATCATGCAATAACGCACGCAACGCATGGCCATCTCTATTGGCTATGAGCTGCTCTACTGTTTCAATTAAATCATTCGTTAGTTGAAATTGCATCCTCTTCCAGTTTTTGGGTAAGTGCGATAAATTCTTCAACCGAAAGTTGTTCCGGTCTTTGTCCAAAGATAGTATCTTCTTTTATTTTATCTGAAAGATTAAAGCTTTTTAAGCTATTTCGCAGTGTTTTTCTTCGTTGCTGAAAGGCTGTTTTAACAACTTTATAAAGCATTTTTTCATTGCATTGGATTGTTATGTCTGCTTTTCTTGTTAACCGAAGCACACCGCTTTCCACTTTTGGCGGGGGATTAAAAACACTTGGAGGGACCGTAAATAGATACTCGGCTGTATAAAACGCCTGTGCAAGTACGGAAAGAATTCCATAGGTTTTACTGCCTTCCGAGGCACAAATTCGTTGTGCTACCTCTTTTTGAAACATTCCGGAAAACTCAGGTATTTGCTCTTTGTTTTCAAGGGTCTTAAAAACAATTTGTGTTGAAATATTATAAGGAAAGTTACCCGTAACGGCGTATTGCTCATCGCCAAAAACGTCTTGAAGGTCTTCTTTAAGAAAATCTGCTTCAAGTATTTGTAAATTATCGTTATTAAAGTTTGCGGCTAAATAGGAAATCGACTCTGAATCCAGATCCATTGCAACAAGATCAATCTCCTTCGTAACCAAATATTTTGTCAAAACACCCGTTCCTGGACCAATTTCTAATACGTTCTTATACCCTGAAAAAGATAAGGTGTTGGCAATTTTTTCCGCAATGGTTTCGTCTATAAGGAAATGCTGTCCGAGATGTTTTTTCGCACGCACATCATTTGTGTCTTGTAGGTATCTTTTAGGTTTAGATGAATGCTTTTTTTTAGCCATTAGTGTTCGCTTACAATTTCTAACTCTGTTCTAAAGGCAACAAATTTTCCTTCAAAGGGTTTGCTTTGGTTCCGCAGTGCATCTGCATCTTCCGTGTAATATTTTTCAAGTGTCTCTTTGCTATCCGTTTTGTATTGTACAGAATATGTAAGCCCTCCCATCTCTTCTTCAATCAGTACCCGAGTCATGAGCGCACTGCTAAACTTACCGGTGGCTAGCATAGCTGGAATATGCTCTTCTTTCATCCAGATGAGCCAAGTGTCATGAATGCTGTTGTCTATATTGATGGTTACATTGTAAATGAACATTAATTATTTTTTTAGATTATTATCAATTAATTTCATCTCCACGAAGGATTCTGAATTTTTTTCGGGCTTCCACAAAATAAATGCTGTCTTTAAAATTAAAGATGATTTGCTCATACATGGCTTTTGCAATTTCGGGTTGATGCAGCTCAAATTCGTACAATCTCGCTAATTTATAGTGCGCATCATCTGCTAAAATATCATCGTTGTAAAATTCAATTAGTTTTTTGTAGTTCGCCGCTGCCTTGTTAAATTCACCTAGTTTTTCGTACAATTCTCCCTGCATTAATAACGCCTCATCTTCAATGCTTTCGCCTTTGTGATCCAAGAGTAATCCGTCTAAAACGGTAACTGCTTCTCTATTTTTTAACTGAAGAGAAAGCAAGTCGGCTCTTGCAAATTTCTTAAGTGCCGTTTGTGTAGAATCTTCCAATGAATTGTCTGAAATCATCAAACTTAGTTCCATAGCGTCGTTGGCGATGAGCTGCGAAGCCGATTTCCGAAGCACCTCCAACTGCAATTTCGCCCACGGAAAGTCTCCTTTGAAGTAGCTTGTTCGAGCCACTTTGAAACGCGCCTCTTGTGCAATGACGTCACTTTTAATTTTACTTTGAATTTGCGAATAATAAATTAGTGCCTTGTTAAATTTTTCGTCAAAAACGAGAATATCAGCCAGCTCCATTTTCACTTTAGCCTCTTGCCTTGCATTTAAATTAGCCTTTGAAAGGGCCTTTAAGTTTGAAATAGCCAGCGCTTTTTTCCCAGCTTTAAAAGCTAAAAAGTGGTTGTAGTCTATTTGCAATAAGTAGGTATAAACGCTTTTTCCGTAGGTCGTTAACAGCTCTTCAAATTGCTTCTCAATAGCTGGGTATTCTTTTTCAGTGGCCGTTTCTAAGATGATTTTCATCAAGTATTGATACCCTTGCATTTTAAACTCTGGAGTAGGGGCATTCTCAATGGTAAAGTTGATCATAACCTCTGCGTTTTCATAGTCTTCAGCAGCCATGGTAATTAATGCTAAGGTTACAATGCCACTCAAATTATCTTCATCCGTGCGTTTATAGATTGCCTTCTCTTGTGTAAATGCTTTTTTAAAATCTTTCTGCTGAATAAATAACCAGCTTAATAGTGTGTTGTAGAGCACTTTTGGCTCTTTTTGAAGCTTCGTTAGCAAGCTTTTTCGAAGCATAACATTTGCTTCATTCAATGGGTCTTCAGTAATATATAAGCTGAAATTTCGCTGTGCAATACTCGTATGAGATGGCTTTCGTTCAATCAATTCAATATACTTATCGAACATTTTGTCAAGCTTTCCTTGCTCTCCATATAGACTTGCTAATTGCGAGGTATAATCACGCTCTGGAGTCAGTTTCATTCCTCTTTCGAAGGTTTGAACAGCCTCATCAAGTAATCCGTGTTTTTGAAATGTTATAGCTACAGTTGTGGCGTAAATTGGACTTTCGTCTAAAAAACGAATAGCCTCTTGATAGTAGTTGGATGCTATAGAGTCTTGGTTTTGGAGAGAATAATTATACCCCAATTCCACAATAAATTGCGGATTAATACGCCTGCCTACGATTCGCGCCTTTAGGATGGCTTCAGCTTCAGGAAAGCGCTCTAATTGCTGGTATGAGTTGACCAGGGCAATTGCATAATCAGTTCTGCCTGGATTCTTTTTGTATAGTTTATTGTAAATCGCAAGTGCTTTTTCGTAATTCCCCTGCTCGTAATAATTCTTTGCTAACAAATCATTCTGAGCAAAGAGATTTGCCGATGCAAAAAATATTAAAAGGAAGCAAATACTGCGCATAGGGTAAAGATAACAATTTTAGACTTCAGAATAAGGGCAAAGATTGCGCCATAAAGAGGCTCGGACTAGATTTGAAAATGAAACTAATCAATCATATCAAAACCACAATATGGGATCAATACCTTAGGAATTTTAATTCCTTCAGGAGTCTGGTAATTTTCTAGGATACCAGCAAGTACTCTTGGCAAGGCCAGCGCACTTCCGTTAAGGGTATGAACAAGGTGGTTTTTACCCTCTTTATCCTTGAAACGAAGTTTGAGTCTATTCGCTTGAAAAGTTTCAAAATTGGAAACTGAAGAAATCTCAAGCCATCTGTCTTGTGCTGTGGAAAAGACTTCGAAATCAAAGGTTAAAGCAGCAGTAAACCCTAAGTCACCGCCACATAAACGAAGTATGCGATATGGCAACTCTAAGTCTCTAAGAATGTCTTTTACGTGCTCAACCATGCCGTCTAATGCTTTGTAGCTGTTCTTTGGATGCTCGATACGTACAATTTCAACCTTGTCAAATTGATGGAGTCTATTGAGTCCACGAACATGGGCTCCATAACTTCCAGCTTCTCTTCTAAAACAAGGCGTATATCCAGTACAGGTTACGGGTAATTCGTTGTGCATTAGAAGATCTCCACGAAACATATTTGTTATAGGAACTTCAGCAGTTGGGATAAGGTACAAATCGTCAACGCCTACATGATACATTTGCCCTTCTTTATCAGGCAATTGTCCTGTTCCAAATCCAGAAGCTTCGTTTACCAAATGAGGAACTTGGTATTCTGTGTATCCAGCACCCGTATTTTTATCAAGGAAATAACTAATTAATGCACGTTGTAATCTAGCTCCTTTTCCTTTATACACTGGAAATCCAGCCCCTGTAATTTTCACCCCTAATTCGAAATCGATGAGGTCATATTTTTTAGCTAGCTCCCAATGCGGCAAAGCTCCTTCAGCGAGAACAGGAATATCCCCTTCTCTAAATGTTTCTTCGTTATCGGCCTCATCCATGCCAGCGGGAACAATACCATTTGGAATGTTAGGGATTGTGTAGAGTAGGTTCTGTAAATTCTCAACTGCGAGGTTTAATGCGTCACCTAGAATTTTTGACTCTTCTTTAAGCTGAACAGTCTTTTGTTTAAGCAAGTTTGCTTTTTGAGTTTCACCATTTTTAAAGAGCTTCCCGATTTCTTTCGAAAAGGTATTTGATTGTGCTAAGACATCGTCAAGTTTGGCCTGTGTGCCTTTTCGTTCTTCGTCTAGTTGTAACACTTGGTCAAAAACTTCAGTAACATCTAGGCCTCTTTTTGAAAGCGCTTGAATAAACTGGTCTTTGTTCTCTCTAATTTCGTTTACCTGTAACATGCAATTGGATCTTTAAGAATGCAAATTTAAAGAAAAAGACGGTTTAGAAGGCCTTATTATCTGCTTTTTAGAAAAGTACTGGAAAAATGAATTTCCAAGCCGGCAAACAAAGAATCAAGGACGAAGTGCTTATTGGGTATTGTTTATAGTTGTATCACGTTTTTCTTCTAATTTCTTTTGAAGCTCATTTTCCATGGCATGTTCTCTTTCGGTACGTTGGGATTTTTTGTAGCTCTCAGGGGCTGGCATTATCCAATCGTGATGTTTAAAATGATGCCATTCTTCTGCAGCTAAATCAATTTGTGAATCGAGAAGTTGATGGTAGGCACCGCCATTCACCCTAATGGTGACGTCCATATAAACGGCAACATCTTTTCCGCCTTTTGCTTGATAGTCTTTGATTCTTTGTGCTAGCTGCCACAATAGATCGGGTTTCGTTTTTACTGATTTACGCTGTTTCTTCGAAAGAAGTTTTTTATAATCAAATGTAGACCGCTCACCCGTTTCTTTATCTTCTACAGTAACGTTTAAGACCCCACTTTTGGATCGCAACATCATGCGCCAGCTCAGTCTGTGGCCTTCTTCATTCCACAGCACGTCGTCTTGAAAACCCCAATGCCGCAGTGGAAGTCCAATTTGAAAAATAAAATATATGGTGAGGGCTCCAATAAGTAGTGGTTTATATTTTGGCACGTTGACTTCGTTTCCAGCGTAGATTTCTTTCCTAGGAATGAATCGTTTCCGTAATGTTTCCGAAGAGAAAAAGAAGAAGGCAAAGGCAATGGACATATAGGGAAATATCCCAATCTGAAATACAATAGAATTAAACAAGTGAAACAAAACGGAGATAGAAAACCCAATCACGCGTGTTCGTTTCCAGAGTAAAAGTGGGACAATCAGCAAATCAAATAAAATACCCACATAAGCAATGGTAAAATGGACCCATTCTAGTTGCAATAAATCGCCTATAAGCCAATAACCGCTTTTGCCTTTCATGAAGAGGGCAGTCACTGTGCCATCTAACCATGCTGGATAGAACTTAGCAACGGATGCATAGGTGTACACAATCCATACCTGTAGAATTACCACGAGTAGCACCCATCTGGGCATGGCGGGCGATTTGAGCAACGGATTAATTTTAGCGTCTAACGACAGCCATCTGTTAGCTGGTAAAAACACCATGATCCAACACAATAACATCATTAGATAGTAGTGATTGTTATACGATGTTTTTTGCATTAAATAGACACAGCTCCACATTAGGGCATAGCAAAACATGCTAAACCGATATTTATACCCGATAGTAATAAGTACCCCAAAGGTGCCCATCAGTGCAAAATAGACATACATCCAACTACCTGGGAAGGGTTGTAGAAATTCAAAACCAATAAAATTAAAAGTGAAATCTGGCTCAATAAGGGTGCGTCTTACCCAACCTGTTGAAATAGCTCCAAAGCCCTCAATAGTAATAAGCAAACCAAATACAACGCGCCAAAGTACGAGCCCTGTATTATCAATTTGTTTGAATAAAAACTTATCCATGTGTTTTTAAATATTCTCGCGCAAAAGCCTCGTCTTTTTGAATGGCTGTTTTCAAAACGGCAAGGTCCTTGAAGGTTTCTTCATCTCGAATGTGGGTGATAAACCGAAGCTGTAATTGTTGACCATAGAGGTCTTGTTCAAAATCCAGAAAAAAGGTTTCAATAGTTTTTTTGGTGCCGCCCACCGTAGGATTAGTTCCTATACTCGTTATTCCTTTTACCACGGTAGCATCTATTGTGGCTTCAGTTAAATAAACACCATTCTTTGGAATGAGCTTATACGTATCGGCTGGCTTCAGATTTGCCGTAGGGTAACCCATTGTTCTCCCTAGCGCTTTGCCTGTGACCACTTCTCCTGAAATAGTAAAGGCATAGCCTAAAAATGTGTTGGCGGTCTCTATCGCACCCGCCTTAAGTGCTTTTCTAATTTTGGTTGAACTAACAGCCACTTCATCTAATTCTTGTGCGCTAATTTCTTCAACCTCAAAGCCATATGTCTTACCGTATTCAATTAAATCATTGATGTTAGCCTTTCTGTTTCTTCCGAAGCGATGATCATAGCCAATAATAACTTTTTTGGCTTTTAACTGATTTACCAAAATATCTCGAACATATTCTACAGCGGTAAGTCTAGAGAATTCTTTTGTAAAAGGATGGATTACAATATGGTCTATGCCTATTTCTTGAAGACGTTGTTTTTTTTCTGAAAGGGTATTAATAAGTTTTAAGTCCGAATTTTCCTGAAGAACCATCCTTGGATGTGGAAAAAATGTAAGTAAGACGGAGTCTAGATTGTCTTTTTCCGAAGATGCCACCAAACGGTTTAAAATTTCGGCATGACCAATATGAACGCCGTCGAAGGTTCCAATAGTGACCACAGAGAAACGGTCATTTTTATAATTGAAAGCGCCATTGTGTTCAATCATCTTATTTTCCGTTATAGGTATTCATGGTGATTTGTATGCCTGCGAGCCCAAAGGATTCAATAACCTTGGCGCCCATTTCGAAACGTTCTTTAAGCTTTTCGGATTCTTCTGAAGTCCATTCGCTCAACACATAATCTACTTGACGTCCTTTTGAAAAGGCATCACTAATTCCAAACCTAAATCTGTTGTATTGTGTGGTTTGCAGTACAAGCTGAATATCTTTCAGTCCGTTATGCCCACCATCGCTGCCTTTTGTTTTCACCCGAATGCTTCCGAAGGGAAGATTTAAATCATCTGTAATCACGAAAAGGTTTTCTTTCGGAATTTTCTCTTTTTCCAACCAATACTGCACTGCCTTGCCACTAAGATTCATATAGGTGCTTGGCTTTAATAAAAAGAAGGTGCGCCCTTTCTTTTTGAAACTGCTAATATCACCCAGCTTGGCAGTCTCCCATGTGGCATCGTAAGCTGCAGCAAGGTGATCAACCACTTTAAAGCCTATGTTATGTCTAGTATTTTCATACTTGGGGCCAATATTACCAAGGCCAACGATTAGAAATTTTTTCATATTTATTTCCCGCACTTCGTCTGCAGTCATCGCAGGCTTCGACGGGGGATTTTTTATATTTTCCTCTGAAGCAATGTTTTCCTGCAAAGGTGTTGCGCCTTGTTTTTGAGAATTAATTCCAAAAAGCTTCCGAAGGAATGCAAGCATAATGTGTTGTTAACTTTCGTAAAAATAAAAAAAGCATCTCGAATAAACGAGATGCTTGTCAATATGTTTGTATTTTGAAGTCTATGCGTCAGCAGTAGCTGCTTCTGCATCACCTTCAGCTGGTGCTTCTGAGCCTTCTTCACCTTCAACACCTTCTTCATCAGATTCCTCAACAATTGCTGTACGAGAAGTTCTAATTTGACAAATCACACGATTGTCTGAGTGTAAGATTGAAAACTTGTCAGATTTCACTTCCGTCACATACATCTTCGCACCAATTTTCATTTCGGTGATGTCTGCTTCGATAAAATCTGGTAAGTTAGCTGGGATAGCTTTAATACGTAGCTTTCTAGTAACTACACGTAACACACCACCATTTTTAACTCCTTTAGAGTTACCAACAATACGTACAGGAATTTCCATCATCACTTCTTTATCGTCGAAGATTTGGTAGAAGTCCATATGTAAAATACGGTCGGTTACTGGGTGAAACTGAATATCTTGAAGAATGGCATTCATATTAGTACCATCTTCTAAGGTAATTACAACTGTATGTACATCTGGAGTATACACTAAGTTTTTAAATGCCAATTCATGTGCTGAAAAGTGAATAGGCTTATCTCCTCCGTATACTACGCAAGGAACCATTCCAGCATTACGTAAGGCTTTGGTAGCTACCTTGCCTACGCTTTCTCTTTGAGATCCGTTGATTGCAATTGATTTCATTTTATATAATTAAATTAATTTATCTAAAGCCATTTTGGCCTAAGAGGGTGCAAATGTAAGTTTTTTTCTGAAAAGGGAGAAAAATATTGCGCGAAGAATAGAGAAAAATAGGCGAAGAGAAAAGAGCCATGATAAAAGAATAGCCTTTAATTCATCTTTTTGGGCGTTGCGCTCCTAAAGATCGCCGGGCTTTTCGCGCTACATGGTAGCTTGCTTCAATCCCTAACCCATTTCCTTTCTTTTCTTTTTTGCATCGCCCAAAAAAGAAACCGACGCAGGAGGTTCACGAATACTTAAAACAATAATAACGCGTGAGCTAAACAAAAAAGTCTAGCCTGCCCATTCTTGTTCTTCCGTCACGCCTTCAATGCTACATTAAAGGAACTCGCTTTACTCAAACAGCCTTTAATGATTAACGCATTTTCAAGCTACGGAACCTGAAGTCGAATGCGAGGGCGATTTTTTGCTCGGGCTATGTTTTGAAGTTTATCCATTTCCGCAGAATATGGGCTTAAAACACAAACAGATTATTTTTGTCTATTATCTATGAGCGAAGCGGTCTTCTGTCTTTCTTCTACATTAAAAACTTCGAACTAATAGACTTATTGCCATGAACGCTTAGCATAACTTCAGCAAATAAGGGAGCACAGGTTAGTACATGTAACTTCGAACTTTCCTGTCTCAACGGAATAGAATCTGTCACAATAAGCTCTTCAAGTTTTGAGTTTTCGAGTCGGTTATAGGCTTCACCGGAAAGAATAGGATGTGTACAAATAGCACGAACACTAAGCGCTCCACGCTCCATCATCAAGTCGGCCGCTTTAGTAAGCGTACCAGCAGTGTCTACCATATCATCAACCAACACAACGTTTTTGCCTTGTACGTCGCCAATGAGTTCCATATGGGATATTATGTTTGCTTTTTCTCGCTGTTTGTAGCAGATAACAACATCACTTTCCATGGCTTTTGAATATGCGTAGGCACGTTTACTTCCTCCCATATCTGGAGAAGCAATGGTGAGATTAGGAAGATTTAATTTTTTTAAGTAGGGTAGGAATATAGTTGATGCGAAAAGGTGATCAACGGGTTTTTCAAAGAACCCTTGAATTTGATCTGCGTGTAAGTCCATGGTGATAATACGCGTAGCACCTGCAGTTTCTAGCATTTTCGCCACTAATTTGGCGGCAATAGGCACACGAGGCTTATCTTTCCTATCCTGTCTGGCCCAGCCAAAATAAGGAAGTACCGCGGTGATGTGTCTTGCAGAAGCACGTTTAGCCGCGTCTAACATGAGCAGCATTTCCATCAGGTGATCACTATTTGGATGTGTTGATCCAATGATAAAAACTCTACTTCCACGAACCGATTCCTCGAAGGATGGTTGAAACTCTCCATCGCTATAGGTTGAGGTGTTAACATTGCCCAGGGGTATGCCAAAAGATTTTGCGATATCTTCGGCTAGGGACTGACTTTGTTTACAGGCAAAAATTTTAGGTTGTGGTTTTTCGGTTGACATTGTTGAATGTTTATATAATGATGGTTACAAATGTAGATGAATAGGCACGCTTTTTGAAAAAATGATTTCAGGATTTACTAACAATTTGGTGAGGCTTGCTTTTTTGCAGCTGAAGGCACACAGAAAAGTATCGTTGAACGAAGCCCGACGAAGGTCGGAGTCCATATAGATAAGGAAGCATCAACATCTCTGAATTTTTTGAGCAAAAGAATCCGATACTTGTTAAAAATGTTTATTTTTGGCCTCCCATTTGCCTTGGTGGTGGAATTGGTAGACACGTTGGATTCAAAATCCAATGTCGCAAGACGTGCGGGTTCGATTCCCGCCCAAGGTACGAATGAACCACAAAAAAAGTGGATTACAAGCGAGCTTCAAAAAAGAAGCTCGCTTCTTTTTTGGCAGCAAGCGAAGTGATTCTTTTTGTGGTTCTCAAGACGACCTTGAAGTGAACATTTGCTTCGCAAATGAATCCCGCGAGGCGTCTTGGATTGTTTCTTTTTGAAGTAAAGCGAAGTGATTCTTTTTGTGGTTCTCAAGACGACCTTGAGGGAAGCCGAACGTTAAAAAAATGTCCTGCGGACATTTTTAGTGAGGTGCATGGCTTGTCGCGCTGGATTTTATTTCGCAAAGTTTTAACGCCTTCACTTTTTCTATGCTGCGCTTCAACGATTTCAATGCCTTGGATAGAATCACTCTTTAATCAGCTTCTGAATGCTTCGTTGGTTTCCACCAACCACTTCAACAAAATAAAGACCAGGGCTTAAAGATGTAATGTCAATGGTTTCATCTGGTTGTTTTTCAGTAAAAAGAAGGCTGCCTGTGATGCTGTATATGTGCATTTTTTCCAAAGGCAATGCGGAACGGACAGAAAATGAATTAGAAGCAGGATTGGGGAAAATGGAAATGTCTAAAAAGTTATTTTCAGGCACGCCTAAACTAGGAGGATTCTCGCCATAGATGGCATAGTTGTTTTCATTATTCTGAAGGTAGAATATTATAGTATCATTATCATTAATGTACAAGTAATTAAAAGTTTCAGGACTTGTGTTGAAGAGAAAGTCTAAGTAGATAGCTTCGAAGTCAGTTTGTGCCTGTGTATTACACGTTATCATATCAACTGCATTGGAAGTAAGGGTAGCTATTCTTAGGTCGGATGCAAAAGTATTTGTTCCGCTATAGGTGCTACAGCCGCCATTTCCAGTAAAATTTGCTTCAGCAGGATCAAAAGTATGACCAAATTCTATTTCTGGATGAAAAGGCGAGCCGTCAACAGGAACGGGAATGTCTACACCATCGATAATCATATATTGTAAATACCATTTTTTAAAGACGTACTGGCGTAATAATTCACTATGATAAATAGCTAGGTCGTTATTTATATC
>Ga0114916_1000188_pt1 | contig 46359 bp, 33 predicted proteins | sample MalvirAntarct_66_FD_83501 | JGI IMG/M metagenome (GOLD analysis project Ga0114916, IMG submission 83501) | Marine viral communities from the Global Malaspina Expedition - Malaspina viral metaG Antarct_66 | ecosystem: Environmental > Aquatic > Marine > Oceanic | place: West Anvers Island... | reverse complement strand
CAATTAGATTAAATAAAGTATTAAGAGAACTCAATATTTCCATTGATCGCGCAGTTGATTTTTTAGAATCAAAGGGCGTGACTGTGGAGAAGAGTCCCAATACGAAAATATCAGAGGATGTTCACTCCATTCTTTCCAATGAATTTCAAACTGATGCCAATAAGAAAATGGCCTCCCAGGAGGTTAGTGAGGCAAAGTTGAAAGAAAAGGAAGAATTGCGTGAGCAACGTGAAAGAGAGATTGAGGAGAAACTGAAGAAGGAAGAGGCCAGCAAACAAGTTGTTAAAGCAAGAGCGTCTTTAAGTGGGCCAAAACAAGTAGGTAAAATTGATCTGGATCCTAAGAAGCCGGAAGCAGTTGAAAAACCTAAACCTGAAGCACCAAAGGTTGAAGAGAAACCTAAGACTGAAGAGCCTAAGGTGGACAAGCCGGTTGAAGAACCAAAGCAGCCTAAGCCTGTAGAGCAACCTGCACCAGTTGAAAAAGCTGCACCTGTTGCTAAGGAAACACCAAAGGTGGAAGCTAAGGAAGAGCCTAAAAAGGTAGAGACACCTAAAGAGGAGGTCAAAAAAGAAACGCCAGTTGTAAAAACTGAAACGCCAAAAACTACGGAGGCCCCTAAAGGTCCTGAAGTGGCACAAACACCAAAAACTCCTGAACTTGGTGATGAGCAAATCAAAACACAATATCAAAAATTAACCGGACCTAAAATTGCCGGTGAAAAGATAGATCTTTCTCAGTTTAATAAACCGAAGAAGAAAAAAGAAGAGAAAAAGCCTGCTATTAGTGACGCCAACAAGAAAAAGAGACGTCGTATTAGTAAAGGGCCTGCAGCTCCTGGCGATAAGCCGGCTTTTGGTGCTAATAGAGGTACGAGTCCAAATTACAAAGGGAAACCTGGTAATAGAACCAGTACGGTAAAAGAAGAGCCAAGCGAAGCTGATGTACAAAAGCAAGTTCGTGAGACACTTGAAAAACTTCAAGGGAAAACGAATAAAGGCAAGGGTGCTAAATACAGAAGAGACAAGAGAGACCAACACCGTACACAAACGGAAAAGGATATCGAGCAGCAAGCAGCGGAAAGCAAAGTGTTGAAAGTAACTGAGTTTGTTACGGCAAGCGAGGTGGCTACAATGATGGATGTTCCGGTGACGCAAATTATTTCGGCATGTATGTCCTTAGGGATGATGGTAACCATGAACCAACGTTTGGATGCTGAAACTTTATCAGTCGTTGCTGATGAGTTTGGGTATGATGTGGAGTTCGTAACCTCTGATCTTGAAGACAGCATTGTTGTTGTTGAAGACAAACCAGAAGAGTTGATTGAACGTGCGCCGATCGTTACCGTAATGGGTCACGTAGATCACGGTAAAACCTCACTTTTGGATTATATCCGTAAGGAGAACGTTATTGCTGGAGAATCAGGTGGTATTACACAGCATATTGGTGCTTACGGCGTACAGTTAGAAGGCGGTCAGAAGATGGCATTCTTAGATACACCGGGACACGAGGCCTTTACAGCCATGCGTGCTCGTGGAGCTCAAGTAACCGATTTAGCGATTATTGTAATTGCTGCGGATGATGCGATCATGCCACAAACTAAAGAGGCTATTGCCCATGCGCAAGCAGCGGGTGTGCCAATTGTGTTTGCGATTAATAAAATAGATAAACCTAGTGCAAATCCTGAAAAAGTAAAAGAAGGCTTGGCACAAATGAACTTGTTGGTTGAAGACTGGGGTGGAAAAATCCAATCGCATGATATCTCCGCTAAGACAGGGGAAGGGGTTAAAGAATTATTGGAAAAAGTATTGCTAGAGGCCGAATTGTTAGAGCTTAAAGCGAATCCAAATAAAAATGCCGTTGGTACCGTAGTGGAAGCCTTTTTAGATAAAGGTAGAGGTTACGTATCCACCATCTTAGTACAAGCTGGGACATTAAAAGTTGGAGATTATGTACTTGCCGGTAAAAACAGTGGTAAAGTAAGAGCAATGCATGACGAGCGTGGAAATGACGTGAGAAGTGCAGGACCTTCTACACCAGTATCCATATTAGGATTGGACGGGGCGCCACAGGCAGGTGATAAGTTTAACGTTTTTGCTGATGAGCGCGAAGCGAAACAAATTGCGGCGAAACGTACACAGTTACAACGTGAGCAGTCTGTAAGAACGCAACGTCACATCACGCTTGATGAAATTGGTCGTCGTATCGCCCTTGGAGATTTCCAAGAGTTGAACATTATCCTTAAAGGTGATGTGGACGGATCAGTGGAAGCTTTGACCGACTCGTTCCAGAAATTATCAACTGAAGAAATTCAGGTGAACATCATCCATAAAGGAGTAGGAGCCATTACTGAAAGTGATGTGTTGTTAGCTACAGCGTCTGATGCCATTATTATCGGATTTAACGTACGCCCAATGGGTAATGCACGTCAAATTGCAGACAAGGAAGAAATTGATATCAGAATGTACTCTATTATCTATGACGCGATCAATGATCTTAAAGATGCGATGGAAGGCATGTTGTCTCCAGAGCTTAAAGAAGAGATTACGGGTACGGCTGAGATTAGAGAAATCTTTAAAGTTTCTAAAATTGGAACAATTGCAGGATGTATGGTAACTACTGGTAAGATCTTTAGAAATTCGAGCATCCGCTTGATCAGGGAAGGTGTGGTTGTTTACACAGGTGAACTGTCCTCATTGAAACGATTTAAGGATGATGTTAGAGAAGTTTCTAAAGGGTACGATTGTGGTATGCAAATTAAGAACTATAACGACATTCAAGAAAATGATGTTATCGAAGCGTTCCATGAGGTAGAAGTGAAAAAGAAATTGAAATAATTAAATACTATAGAATTAAAAGAAGCCGTCTCAATACGAATTGAAACGGCTTTTTTTATGTTTTTCTCTCGGACAGCTGTCCGAGAATAGTTCTCAAACATTCAACTCTCAGATAGGTTTTATAGGTATTGAGACACATTCTTTTTATATCTTATAGTTTGGGATGTGAAATGTGTTTAAAGTCTCTTACGCCGTCTAAAAGGTGTGCAGTCCTATTTGCAAATTGATTCCTCTATTGGTTTTTGGAAACCTATAATAAAAATTTTGATCTTACCTAGTCTCGTCAAATAATACAACGGCTCAACAGGTTTTTTTTTATTTGATTTTAGGCAACAAAATAAATGCATTGGCATAACTTTTCTTAACCGTCATAAGGGCGCGATCAGCTTCTAATCGTGTTCTGAAATTGCCCACCCAAATTTTATAATTTGGTTGTTCGTATTCAATCGAATTGCTCCATTCTGGAAATAAACTGGTGGCTTGGCTTTTTGCTGACTCAGCGCCACTTCTGGAGCCGTTATACACCTGTATTCTGAACGCTTCCATACTGCGCAAGTCTTTTTTAAACTCTAGGAGTTTGTCAATATCTTTTGGTTGGTCAACGGAAACCGTGCCTTGTTGGGCCACGACCACATGGGTGGTGGAAAAAAGAGTAAGGGCAATAAAGGCTAATTTTACAATAGGTTTTATCATGGTATTTTATGCATTTTAAATATATAATGATTGTTTGATGTGGTAATTGATTTATACTTAACCATTCACAATTTGCAAAAATATCAAATTTAATTTGCAATCCGCTCATGTCATTTTAATTAACTAGAATAAGGCTTGGTTTATTATTTAGAATGTTTATAAATTATCAATTAACAGAACTGTAACATTTCCATAATCGACTTTAAGTATTACTTTTGCGAGAGATTTTATAACTGTATTTTTTTCTTTTTTAATGAAAAAATCATACCAAAGTTTGGAAGATAATTCAACTAATAATATGAAACAGGTGATACACCGTAAATTGGCCGCTAATCTACTACAATTAGGGTTCCTTATTTTACTTACGTTTTCAACATCGCTTCACGCTCAAGATGGTGATCCTGCCAAGGGAAAAACATTATACAACTCCAATTGTGCCGCATGTCATAAGTTAGACGGTCCAATGACGGGTCCGCCCCTTCGTAACATCGAGCAGCGTTTGGCAGATGAGCAAGGTCTGGATAGAGCATGGTTAACTGCGTGGATACACAACAGTTCTGGGTTGATCAAATCTGGGGATGCTTACGCTAACAAAATTTACAACGATTATAATAAATTACCTATGACACCTTTTCCACAGTTGTCTGATCAGGATATCAGTGATATCTTGGCCTACACAGCTGAAGAAAAAGCAGCCGCTCCAGTTCCAGTAGCTGGTGCAGATGGAGGCACAGGTGGCGGTGGTGATTCAGGAACTTCCAATACTTTAATCCTTGGGGCACTTGCGGTTTTATTCGCATTGTTGGCCATGGCATTAGTTTTAGTAAGACGCACATTAAACCGTTTTGCTGAAGCTAAAGGTGTAGTGGTTGAAGATCAAAAAGGAGTTTCCATTTGGAAAGCATTTGTTCAGAATCAATTCTTAGTCATCGTAGCTGTTATTATGTTGCTATTGACCAGTGGTTACTTTGTATATGGTTACTTTATGCAAGTAGGGGTGGATCAAGGTTACGAGCCAGTGCAGCCAATTCACTACTCACACAGAATTCACGCCGGAGATAATGCAATTGATTGTAAATACTGTCACTCATCAGCGAGAGTTAGTAAGCAATCTGGTATCCCTTCCTTAAACGTGTGTATGAACTGTCATAAATCTATTTCTGAAGTGTCTCCAGAGACGTTAGCTGAAGGACAGGAATATGGTGTAGATTACAACAAGGAAATTGAAAAACTTTATGCGGCCACAGGATGGAGTGTTGCTGACCAAAAATACACAGGAGAGCCACAGCCGGTAAAATGGATCCGTATCCACAATTTGCCTGACTTTGCTTACTTTAACCACTCGCAACACGTTACAGTTGGTGGTATTGAATGTCAAACTTGTCACGGTCCTGTTGAGACTATGGAAATTATGTCGCAACACGCACCATTAACCATGGGCTGGTGTATCAATTGCCATAGAGAGACAGATGTGAAGGTTGAGGATAATGCCTATTACACTAAAATTCACGAGCAGTTATCTAAAAAATATGGTGTTGAAAAACTTACCGTTGCACAAATGGGAGGTTTAGAATGTGGTAAATGCCATTACTAAATAGTAACAAGAGCGCTAGTTCTTTTACAGGCGCTCTTTTGAACAAACAAAAAAAGGTATAATATCTTAGAATTACGATTGACGAATTACGATTGCCAACACTAGTGACAATCTGTAAATTAGAATCGTAGATCGGAAATCAAAAATCGTAAATATAAATTATGTCATCAAACAAGAAATACTGGAAAAGTGTTGAGGAGCTAAATACAAACAGCTCTATTGTTGAGGCGCTTAGACAAAATGAATTTGTTACAGAAATTCCTACTGACGAATTTTTGGGTAATAAATCCAATTTAGAGAAGTCTTCAACAACACGTCGTGATTTCTTAAAATATGTTGGTTTCAGTACAGCAGCTGCTTCTTTAGCAGCTTGTGAAGGTCCGGTGGTCAAATCGATTCCTTACGTTGTACAACCAGAAGAGATCATACCTGGTGTGGCTAATTACTACGCTACCACAATTGCTGATGGTTTTGATTTTGCAAGTGTTTTAGTGAAAACTCGCGAAGGTCGTCCAATTAAAATCGAAAGTAATGATCTAGAAGCTGCCAAAGGTGGTGTTAACGCTAGGGTTCACGCTTCTGTTTTAGGATTGTACGACAACTTAAGAGTTAAAGGCCCTCAAAAACAAGGTAAAGACATTTCGTGGTCAACTTTCGATTCTGAAACCAATCAGAAATTGACGGATGTGATGAATGGCGGAAAAGAGATTGTGTTACTGACTCAAACTTTTGCAAGTCCATCAACCAGCAAGTTGATTTCAAAATTTAAGGAAAAGTATGGTTCTGTACGTCACGTTGTATATGATGCCGTATCGGAATCTTCTGCATTGGATGCCTATCAAGCCAAATACGGCGAGCGCGCTTTTGCAAATTACGATTTTTCGAAAGCAGCGGTAATCGTTTCTGTGGGAGCTGATTTCCTTGGTGATTGGCAAGGTGGTGGATTTGAAGGTGGTTATGCTCAAGGACGTGTCCCTAAAGACGGGAAAATGTCCAGACATATTCAAGTAGAATCTAACATGTCTTTATCCGGAGCCAATGCGGATAAACGTATTCCTGCTACGCCATCCCAACAAAAACAAGTTTTAGCTAAATTATACAGTTATATCACTGGTCAATCTGTAGCTACAGATTTGCCTTCGCACATTGATGAAAGCATCCAAAAGGTAGCTTCTGAATTGAAAAGAGCAGGTAGTAATGCTGTTCTTGTGACTGGTATTGATGATGTGAATGCACAAACGGTGGCATTAGAAATTAATGCGGCTTTAGGTAGTAAAGCTTTTGATGCTGCAACGCCAGTTAAAACAAGACAAGGTAGTAATAAGGAAGTGTTGACTTTAGTGGCTGATATGAAGGCCGGGAAAGTAGGTGCCCTTATCATGAGTGGCGTGAATCCACTATATACCTTACCAAATGCAAAGGAATTTGCGGAAGGATTAAAACAAACAGAATTGTCTATCGCATTCTCTATGAAAGCCAATGAGACTGCTTCTGAATCACAGTATATTGCTGCAGCGCCTCACTATTTAGAATCTTGGGGAGATGTAGAACTTAAAAAGGGTCATTTTGGGTTAACCCAACCAACTATTCGTCCGCTTTTTGACACGCGTCAATTTCAGGATGCCTTGTTAAAATGGACAGGAAGTGATCTTTCGTATTACGATTTTATCAAAGAGAATTGGGATACCGGTGTACTAGGTGGTGCTTCATTTAATCAAGCACTACACGATGGGATGTTCGTATCCACTGGACTGACCAGTGTGTTGGCATCAGGGCCAGAATCAGCACCAGAAGGTGATGTTGCTGCCCAAACCATGACCGCCTCTTCAGGAGGAGAAGCGGCTAGAGCTTTAGCTAGCGCTACCAAAGGAAAAGGCATGGAGTTACAACTCTATACCAAAACTGGTATGGGCGATGGGCAACAAGCTAATAACCCTTGGTTACAAGAGTTCCCTGACCCAATTACCAGAACGTCTTGGGACAACTATGTGACCGTTTCTAGTGCTGATGCAAAAGAATTAGGCATTAAAAACTGGCATGTTGCTGATGGTGGTCTTAACGGGAGTGTGGTTGAGGTAACGGTTAATGGCGTTGCCATGACGGTACCGGCAATCATCCAACCAGGACAAGCCGTAGGTTCTTTAGGAATGTCATTTGGTTACGGACGTACCAAAGGTCTTAAAGAAGAAATGCAAACTGGAGTAAACGCTTATAAGTTATATACAAACTTCAATAACGTTCAAGATGTTTCAGTGAAGGTTGTTGCGGGAGAGCACGAGTTTGCGTGTATCCAATTGCACAACACCTTAATGGGACGTGGGGACATTATCAAAGAAACCACACTTGAAATTTTCAATACGAAGGATAAGGATTATTACAATTCCGTACCAAAAGTTTCTTTAAATCACGTCGAAACTTCAGTAAGATCTTCTGACGTTGATCTTTGGGATGAATTTGATCGCTCTATTGGGCATCACTTTAACTTGTCTATTGATTTAAATGCGTGTACAGGTTGTGGCGCTTGCGTTATTGCATGTCACGCTGAAAATAACGTACCGGTAGTAGGGAAAGCTGAAGTAAGAAAAAGTAGGGATATGCACTGGTTGCGTATTGATAGATACTATTCTTCTGAAGACACCTTTACTGGAGATATCATTAAGAAAGAGTCTGCTAGTGGCTTAACTGGCGATACAGGTATTAAGAACACCTTACACGAAATGGAAATTGCGGCTGACAATCCTCAGGTAGCATTCCAACCAATGATGTGTCAGCACTGTAACCATGCACCTTGTGAAACCGTTTGTCCGGTGGCTGCAACATCCCATGGACGTCAAGGTCAAAACCATATGGCGTATAACAGATGTGTTGGTACACGTTACTGTGCAAACAACTGTCCTTATAAAGTGCGTCGTTTTAACTGGTTCTTGTACGCTAAGAATGATGAGTTTGATTACCACATGAACAATGACCTTGGTCGTATGGTATTGAATCCTGATGTTGTTGTGCGTTCTCGTGGTGTGATGGAAAAATGTTCAATGTGTATCCAAAAAACACAAAAGACTATTCTTGATGCCAAACGTGATGGACGTGAAATTAAGGATGGTGAGTTCCAAACAGCATGTTCTGCGGCTTGTGGCACTGGAGCGATGGTTTTTGGAGACATCAACGATAAAGAAAGTAAAGTTGCGAAACTTAAAGAAGATAAACGTATGTATCACGCATTGGAATACATTGGTACCAAACCAAATGTACAGTATCAGACGATAGTGAGAAATACAACCGAAGCATAGTAAATTAATTAAGAAATAATTCTAAAAGCATTATGGCGTCTCATTACGAAGCACCTATTAGAAGACCTTTAGTTAGAGGTGAAAAATCATACCACGATGTTTCCGTGGATATAGCTAAGCCTGTAGAAGGAAAAGCCAATAAGTCGTGGTGGATAGTTTTTTCTATCTCGCTTCTCGCTTTTCTTTGGGGTATTGGTTGTATCATCTATACCGTTTCCACTGGGATTGGTGTTTGGGGTCTCAACAAAACCATTGGTTGGGCCTGGGACATTACCAATTTCGTTTGGTGGGTAGGTATCGGTCACGCAGGAACACTGATTTCAGCAGTATTGTTATTGTTCCGTCAAAAGTGGCGTATGGCCATTAACCGTTCTGCGGAGGCTATGACCATATTCGCGGTGGTTCAAGCGGGATTGTTCCCAATCATTCACATGGGGCGTCCGTGGTTAGCGTATTGGGTATTGCCAATTCCGAATCAATTTGGATCCTTATGGGTTAACTTTAACTCGCCTTTACTTTGGGACGTGTTTGCAATTTCAACGTATTTATCGGTATCCTTAGTTTTCTGGTGGACTGGTTTGTTACCTGATTTTGCCATGTTAAGAGATAGAGCGGTAAAACCGTTCCAAAAGAAAATCTATTCCTTATTAAGTTTTGGATGGTCAGGTAGAGCTAAAGATTGGCAACGTTTTGAAGAAGTATCTCTGGTACTTGCAGGTTTAGCAACACCACTTGTACTTTCTGTACATACAATTGTATCTTTTGACTTCGCGACATCCGTTATTCCAGGATGGCATACGACCATTTTCCCTCCGTATTTTGTTGCTGGAGCGGTATTCTCAGGATTTGCGATGGTAAACACCCTGTTGATCATCATGAGAAAAGTGGTGAGTTTAGAAGATTATATCACCATCCAGCATATTGAGCTTATGAACATCGTCATCATGATTACGGGTTCTATAGTTGGTGTAGCTTATATTACAGAGTTGTTTATCGCATGGTATTCAGGAGTGGAATATGAACAATATGCCTTCTTAAATCGAGCAACTGGACCTTACTGGTGGGCTTACTTACTGATGATGACGTGTAATGTGTTCTCTCCACAATTTATGTGGTTCAAAAAATTGAGAACGAGTATTATGTTTTCGTTCTTTATCTCTATCGTTGTAAACGTTGGGATGTGGTTTGAGCGTTTCGTAATTATCGCGACATCATTACACAGAGATTACTTGCCATCTTCATGGACCATGTTCTCTCCAACCTTTGTTGATATTGGAATTTTTATCGGAACCATAGGATTCTTCTTTGTATTGTTCCTATTATATGCACGTACATTCCCAGTAATTGCGCAAGCAGAAATCAAAACGATTTTGAAATCTTCTGGTGAGAGCTACAAGAGAATCAGAGATGGTGGCGGAAGTTTAGTCGGAACAGGAATTGATGCACGTACACATCGTGTCATTGCACACTCAGGAGCACCTATAGTGAGTATGCCTTCAACGGCCACGCCACATGATCCTGAAGCCATCACCAAACTTATACAAGGTGTTGGTGTTTTTGATCCTCTAACGCATACTAAAGATGATTTACAGCAAATTAACGGAATAGGACCAAATATGGAAGAAGTTCTTAATGGTATTGGGATCTATTCTTATATGCAAGTGCGTAATATGACGAAAAGAGAATATGACTTGTTTGACGAAATCACAGCATCATCTCCAGGAAGAGCTGAACGTGATAATTGGGCAGGACAAGCGCTAACTTTAATTAACAACCAATAGTAGTATGGAAGAATCTTCAAAAGTTATTCACGCTATTTATACCGATGATGATGTCTTAATGGCTGCCGTTAAGAAAGTAAGGGCAGAACGCTATCACATTGAAGAAATATACACGCCTTTTCCAGTTCACGGATTGGACAAAGCGATGGGATTGGCACCAACTCGATTAGCAATTACGGCATTTATTTACGGCGTTATTGGTCTTGCCGTTGCAACTGTGATGATGAATTACATCATGATTGAAGACTGGCCGCAAAACATTGGTGGAAAACCAAGTTTTAGCTATATCGAGAGCATGCCGGCATTCGTACCGATTATGTTTGAGTTGACGGTGTTTTTTGCAGCGCATTTAATGGTGATCACATTTTACTTACGCAGTAAACTTTGGCCGTTTAAAGAAGCTGAAAATCCAGATGTAAGAACCACAGACGATCATTTCTTAATGGAAATTAGTGCTGGTCATAATATTGATGAGCAGTTTGATATCTTAAGAAATACAGGAGCAGTAGAAGTTACCTTAATTGATAAAGCACACTAATACACATGAAAAGCTTATTTAAATTAGTAGTATTGATGGTAGTGTTGATCTCTTTTGCATCATGTCAGAAGAGTTCGAAACCAAACTTTCAGTATTTTCCAGATATGTATGAGTCTGTAGGATATGAGTCTTACAGTGAAGTTGAGTTTTTACCAAACGGTATGCAAGCCAAAATGCCCGCTGAAGGTTCTGTAGCTAGAGGTCATAAGCCTTTTGATATCGACGGATCTTTAGAAGGATATGACTTAGCAAAAGCAACGTTAAAGAATCCTTTGGACTCTACCACTATCGATTCGCCAAGAGGTGGTCAGTTATATGATATTTACTGTGCTGTTTGTCATGGTAAGAAAGGCGATGGCCAAGGTATTTTAGTAACTCGTGAAAAGATTTTAGGAGTGCCTGCATTTGACGATGCTGGAAGAGCATTGACTGAAGGTAGTGTGTATCACACTATATATTATGGTAAAAACGTAATGGGGTCTTATGCCAATCAATTAGATGAAGAAGAGCGTTGGCAAGTTGTGGATTATGTAATGCAACTTAAATCAGAATTAGGAGGAAGTCAGACTGTTAAAGATTCAATATAGATATGTACACAATTTCAAATAGATTAAAGACATTTTCCATCATCCTTATCGTCCTAGGAGTTTTAGGAGTGGCTTATGGTTTTATGACATCTCATAAATCTTTAGAAGAGGTAAAAACAATGTTGGCGGATGACGGTCATGGTGGCGGACACGATGTACCTACAGAAGCACATGTTGTTGCAGGTGTAGAAAATCATGCTGATAATACTCATGACACTGGTGCACATGATGCTACGGCAGATGTGGATCAAGCCGGGCATGATGACGAACATGCAGCACACGTTCAAGAACAATTAGCAAAGAGACCATGGTCTGCAATGTATGTTGCTGCCTTTTTCTTTATGATGATTTCTTTAGGCGTTTTAGCGTTCTATGCGATTAATGTTGCGGCACAATCAGGATGGTCGCCATTATTAAATCGTGTGATGGAAGGTATTAGTGCCTATTTATTACCTGGTGCAATTATCGTTGTAGCTATTGCAGTAGGGTCACACTATATCGGTCACCATAATGAAATCTTTATTTGGATGAACCCAGAGGTGGTTGCTGATGATAAATTAATTCAAAATAAATCAAGCTACTTAAATATTCCTTGGTTCTTAATTAGAGCCGCTATATTTATAGCAGGTTGGGTGGCCTACAGACATTTTGCGCGAAAGTTTTCTATCGCTCAAGATAACGCGGAGCCAGGCGATAAGAGTAATTTTAAAAAAGCATTCAGAATTGCTGCAGGATTTTTAGTATTCTTTATCTATACAGAATCCATCATGTCTTGGGACTGGATCATGAGTGTAGATCCACACTGGTTTAGTACCTTATTTGGATGGTATGTATTAGCAGGAATGCTGGTAAGTGGGGTTACCGTAATTGCAATGGTGACGATATTCTTAAAGTCATTGGGTCATTTACCTTTGGTAAACGACAGTCATATCCATGATTTGGCAAAGTATATGTTCGGGTTTAGTGTCTTGTGGACATACTTATGGTTCTCACAATTTATGTTGATCTGGTATGCAAACATCCCTGAGGAAGTTACGTACTTTGTAACCCGTATTGAAGATTATAATTTACCATTTTTCGGAATGTTGGTGCTTAATTTCTTGTTCCCATTATTAATTTTAATGAACAGTGATTACAAGCGTATTCCTTGGTTCGTGATGATGTGTGGTGTCCTAATCTTAGTGGGTCATTATGTAGATATCTTTGTCATGATCATGCCAGCAACAGTGGGCGATCAATGGTTTATTGGAATTCCTGAGATAGGATCAATTCTTTTATTTGGAGGTTTATTCTTATTAGTAGTGTTTTCGTCATTAGCTAAAGCACCGCTTACTGTTAAGAACAATCCATTCCTTAAAGAGAGCGAACATTTCCATTATTAATAATAATACATAAAGAAGAGAAACGACAATGACTGCTTTATTAACAATTATCATAGTACTTTTCATAGCGGTAGCTATTTGGCAAATGGTCAAAATATTTGATCTTGCTCAAGTAAGTACTGACACGTCTCATAGTGGAATTGCAACAGATTACGATAACAAAGTCAATGGTTATTTGATGATGGGCTTCTTGGTCTTTATCTATGCCATTACTATTATTTCATTTGTAAAATGGGGAGATTTACCATTAGTGTCCAACGCGGCATCAGAGCATGGTTCAGAAATTGACAATTTAATGTTGATCTCTATGGCTGTTATTTTTACAGTTCAGATCATCACCCAATTTTTATTACACTGGTTTGCCTTTAAATACAGAGGAGAAAAAGGAAAGAAAGCCTTATTCTTTGCCGATAATAATACTTTAGAAGCCATTTGGACTATTATTCCTGTAATTGTTTTAGCAGGATTGATCATCTACGGGTTATTTACTTGGACGTCTATCATGAATGTGGATGAAGATGCTGACCCGATGATTGTTGAAATTTATGGTCAACAGTTTAACTGGACCGCACGTTACGCTGGAGAGGATAATGTTTTGGGAATGGCGAATGTTAGATTAATTGATATTGACAAGGCTAACGTTTTGGGAATCGATGAAGCTGATCCCAATGCACAGGATGATATTGTGGTTAAGGAATTGCATTTAGTTGTGGGGAAGCCAGTGCTATTTGAAATCCGTTCTCAAGATGTACTGCACTCAGTTTACATGCCTCACTTTAGAGCGCAAATGAATTCTGTGCCTGGAATGATTACCAAGTTTGGTTTTACACCGTCTATCACTACTAAAGAGATGCGTGAAACCCCAGATATGATTGATAAGGTTAATAATATCAACAATATCCGAGCAGAGAAAAGTAAAGAGTTGATGGCTAAAGGTGAAGGAGCTTTAGATCCTTACGAGTTCCATTTCCTATTGCTTTGTAACAAGATTTGTGGGAAGTCTCACTATAACATGCAAATGAATATTATAGTGGAAACCCAAGAAGAGTATGATGCTTGGATTAAAGAGCAAACCACCTTCAAAGAATCATTGAAATAATAACAAAAATCGTTTTATAAAAAGTATATATAGATTATGTCAACACACGCAGTAGATACTCACGCACACGACGACGATCACGGACATCATCACAAAGAAACCTTTGTAACTAAGTATATCTTTAGTCAAGATCACAAGATGATCGCCAAACAATACCTTATTACAGGTACCCTAATGGGTATCATAGGAGTTTTGATGTCCATCATGTTCCGTATTCAAATTGCGTGGCCAGAAGAGCCCAACGTACTTTTTGAGGCGTTATTGGGCAAATGGGCACCAGGCGGGGTCATGGATGCTGATATTTATTTGGCATTGGTCACCATTCACGGTACCATCATGGTATTCTTCGTCTTGACTGCTGGTTTAAGTGGAACCTTTAGTAACCTACTTATTCCGTTGCAAATTGGAGCTCGGGATATGGCTTCTGGCTTTTTAAACATGGTATCGTATTGGTTGTTTTTCCTTTCAAGTATCATCATGTTAATCTCCTTATTTGTTGAAGCAGGTCCTGCAGCAGCGGGTTGGACCATTTATCCGCCGTTAAGTGCGTTGCCAATGGCTCAAGGTGGTTCTGGTATGGGGATGACCTTATGGTTAATCTCAATGGCTATCTTTATTGCTTCGTCACTTTTGGGATCTTTAAACTATATTGTTACCGTTATTAACATGCGTACCAAAGGGATGAGCATGACGCGTTTGCCATTAACTATTTGGGCGTTTTTTGTCACTGCAATCATTGGTGTGGTGTCTTTCCCAGTATTATTCGCAGCAGCGTTATTATTGATCATGGATAGAAGTTTTGGTACGTCCTTCTTCTTATCAGATATCTTTATACAAGGTGAGGTGCTGCATTACCAAGGTGGATCTCCAGTATTGTTTGAGCATTTATTTTGGTTCTTAGGACACCCGGAAGTATATATTGTGATTTTACCCGCCATGGGATTAGTGTCAGAAATTATGGCCTCTAACTCACGTAAACCAATTTTCGGATACCGTGCGATGGTTGCTTCCATTTTAGCAATTGCCTTTTTATCGACGATTGTTTGGGGTCACCATATGTTCGTGTCAGGGATGAATCCATTCTTAGGGTCTGTATTTACGTTTACCACCTTATTAATTGCGATTCCATCTGCCGTAAAAGCATTCAACTGGATTACCACCTTATGGAAAGGAAATCTACAGATGAACCCGGCCATGTTATTCTCCATCGGATTCGTATCGACATTTATCACAGGAGGTTTAACCGGAATTATTTTGGGAGATAGTGCCTTGGATATTAACGTGCACGATACGTATTTCGTTATTGCCCACTTCCATTTAGTTATGGGGATTTCAGCAATTTACGGAATGTTTGCAGGGGTGTACCATTGGTATCCAAAAATGTTTGGTAGAATGTTGAACAAAAATTTAGGATATATCCACTTCTGGGTAACTGCAATCTGTGCATACGGGGTTTTCTTTCCAATGCATTTTATCGGAATGGCAGGTTTACCAAGACGTTACTATACCAACTCAGCGTTCCCATTATTTGATGATTTAGCGGATGTGAATATTGTGATCACCATTTTCGCTATCATTGGTGGAATTGTTCAGATTGTGTATTTATACAACTTCTTTGCAAGTATGTTTATTGGCGCAAGAGCGGTTCAAAATCCATGGAGATCAACGACGTTGGAATGGACAACACCTGTAAAACATATTCACGGCAACTGGCCAGGAGCAATTCCTCATGTGTACCGTTGGTCATATGATTACAGTAAACCAGGTCATGACGACGACTTTGTGCCTCAAAACGTCCCTTTAAAAGAAGGTGAAGAGGAACTTCAACACTAAAAATATTTTAGAATGCGAGCGTCATAAAGACCTCTCAAAATTCAATCATAACTCAAAAGCCTTTCCTCATAAGAAAGGCTTTTTGTTTATCTTTGTTTTCTGTCCATCGGAATAATATCTATAGACACTAGTATTAATTAAAATGAGATTCCCACTGTTGTGGGAAATAACATGAACGACAACCTAAATCCATCCAACGACAATTTTTCTCCAGAAGAATTTGATGTCGAGAAAAAATTAAGACCCTTATCCTTTGATGATTTCTCTGGTCAGGATCAGGTGTTGGAAAATCTAAAAATATTTGTAGAGGCGGCAAATCAACGAAACGAAGCTTTAGACCACACCTTATTTCACGGCCCTCCTGGGCTCGGGAAGACCACATTGGCCCACATCTTGGCTAGTGAGTTGGGCGCTAGCATAAAAGTGACCTCAGGCCCTGTATTGGACAAACCTGGAGATCTTGCCGGACTTTTGACCAATCTTGATGAACGCGACGTACTATTCATTGATGAAATCCATCGGTTGAGCCCCATCGTGGAGGAATATTTGTATTCCGCCATGGAAGACTATAAGATTGATATCATGATTGAGTCAGGGCCTAATGCCCGGACGGTGCAAATCAACTTAAATCCGTTTACATTGATTGGGGCCACCACGAGATCAGGCTTACTCACCTCCCCAATGCGCGCACGGTTTGGAATCCAGAGTAGATTGCAATATTATGACACCGAATTGTTGACCACCATCACACAACGTAGTGCTTCCATTTTAAATGTTCCCATTTCTATGGAGGCCGCGGTTGAAATAGCCGGTAGGAGTAGAGGCACCCCACGTATTTCCAATGCACTGTTACGTCGTGTGCGCGATTTTGCCCAGATCAAAGGAAATGGTAGTATTGATATCGCGATTGCTAAATTCGCCCTTAAAGCACTCAATGTAGATGCTCACGGCCTTGATGAAATGGACAATAAAATTTTACTGACCATTATCGATAAGTTCAAAGGCGGTCCAGTGGGGATTACCACTTTGGCTACCGCGGTGAGTGAAAGTGCCGAAACCATAGAAGAAGTTTATGAACCATTCTTAATTCAACAAGGGTTTATCATGCGCACGCCTAGAGGTAGGGAAGTCACGGATTTGGCCTATAAACACTTGGGAAGAGTTAAGAGTAATATTCAAGGCGGTCTCTTCAATTAGGTAATCTTTTCAGGGTTGAAGTCGTCAATGAGGTGATGCCGCAGTTTAAGTTTATAAATAAGTACCATAAAGTTCCATATAATGCCAAGCACTAATGACATTCCTACTGTTCCTTTAATTGACTTTCTTAAGCATTCACTTGATATTTTAAAAAACCCTCTGCCATTTCATCACGCCAATTTCACGGCAAAAGGCGATACCTTTAAATTAAAAGTCGGGATTACCAATGAAGTGGTCTTTTCACGAGACGCTGCGTTTGCCGAATATGTCCTGCAAAAGAATCAAAAAAATTATAAGAAGTCTAAAATTCAAACCGTAGACTTGGTCAAATATGTGGGCCGAGGCTTGCTTACGGCTGAAGGTGGGCTGTGGAAAAAGCAACGCCAATTAATTCAACCATCCTTTCATAAGTCGTATCTGTCAAATTTAATGGGCAAAGTGTTGGCGGCCATCCAATCTGAATATCAACGCATCCAACCGGGCAAAACTATGGATGCCTTCCCCGTGCTTAATGATTTAGCTTTTCAAACGGTGGTAAAATCCTTATTCAGTAGTGCGGCCAGTACAGAAGATATTAACCGCTTACAGTTTATCACAGAAGCAGCCCAAAAAATGTTGGTGAGAGAATTGCGTCAACCCTATTTAGGATGGTGGTTTAAGGCTAGCGGCACAATAGAAAAGCATTTAGAACTCACCAGAGAAGCCCGTCAAATACTCAAAACTATTGTGAACACCAGACGCAATGCTTCACAGCGTCATGACGATTTACTAGACATGCTTTTAGAAGCGCGCTATGAGGATGGTAATTTTATGGACGAAGAACAATTGATAGATGAAATCTTGATTCTCTTTACGGCAGGACATGAAACCACCTCAAATGCACTCACCTTTACCTTTCAACTGTTAGCCCAACACCCAGAGTGGCAAGAACAGATATATGCAGAAAGTTTGGCTACGGCATCAGATGCTGCTGATCTCATGCAAAGGGTTATGGCTTCCAAAATCTGTCAACAGGTAATTGAAGAAGCGATGCGGTTATATCCGCCGGTGTATTTTATTGATCGGGTGAATATAGAAGAAGACGTATTTAATAATTTGCGATTCAAAAAAGAATCGAATTTGTTATTTTCGATTTATGAAATCCACCGTCACCCCGATTTATGGAAACATCCTGACCGCTTTATGCCAGAGCGTTTTAGCGAAGGCAGTCGTCAATATTCGTCCCAATACTTTCCATTTGGAGCAGGCCCAAGAAAATGTATTGGCAACAATTTCGCCATGTCTGAAATGATTATTGCGGTAACAGAATTAATTAAAAACTATAAAATTTATCCAGAATTTGAGACTATTGAAATTACCCCTTTAATATCCTTAAAGCCTAAAAATGCGCTGATGCGATTTGAAAGGCGTAACTAAGTAAGTAAGATCAAAATTTATAAGTCAATTGTCAGGCTGAGCACAGTCGAAGCCCTATGTTAAGATAAATTTTATTAAATTGATCACAGCGGAGTTGTAGTCAAACAAAGAATCAAAATCTACGTTCAAAAAAAAAATATGTTAAGCTGAGCGCAGTCGAAGCCATAGTTGAGAGACAAAGTTTTCATTAAAATTGTCAGGCTGAGCGCAGTCGAAGCCCTAGTTAACTCAGAAATTAATAATAGTGATCAAAACCAAATCAAAACGAAATGTACCAGTATTACGTTTATATTTTAAAATGTGCTGACGATTCCTATTACACCGGAATCACAAACGATGTTGCACGTAGATTTGAAGAGCATCAACGAGGAAACCATAAAGATTGTTACACGTTTAAGAAACGACCAGTCAACATGGAATTTTACCAAGAGTTTAATGATGTGTTGCAAGCTATTTTTTATGAAAAGAAATTAAAAGGGTGGTCAAGGGCTAAAAAGAAGGCCTTAATTGAGGGGGATTTTGATAGATTGCGAGTCCTAGCGGAATGTCGAAATAGTACACATTATAAATATCATCCTAATAAGGAAAATGAAGATTAAATTGGGCTTCGGCTGTGCTCTGCCTGACAGACGAGTAGTGCGCTCAGCCTGACACACGAGCACAAAGCTTAGCGTGACCGTCGAGTACATCGCACTTTATGAGGGTCTTTTGGGCTTGGACTGCGCTCAGCCTGACAGAAAAGTACAGCTTAACGTAACTGAAGAAGACATCGTACTTAATGAGGTTTTTGTGGGCTTCGACTGCGCTCAGCCTGACAGACGAGTACGGCGCTCAGCCACACCGACCATTACCTAGCTCAGCCAGACAGATCAGTGCAATGCTCATTCAAATAGAAACATTAAATGTCTACTCAGATAAAAAACAGACTAAAAATTGCAGAATAAATCCAAATACAGCCAACTCATAAAATCGGAAGCTAAGCGCCTTGGGTTTTTGTCCTGTGGTATCAGCAGAGCTCAATTTTTAGAGGAAGAAGCACCGCGATTGGAACGCTACCTCAAAAACAACATGCACGGAGAGATGCGCTATATGGAGAACCATTTTGACAAACGTCTGGACCCCACTAAACTGGTGGAAGATTCTAAGTCGGTCATTTCATTATTATTGAATTATTATCCAGAGGAACACCAAATAAACCACACTTATAAACTTTCTAAATACGCCTACGGGACAGATTATCATTTTGTCATTAAAGACAAACTTAAATCACTTCTAAATTTCATTCAAGAGGAAATCGGTGAGGTCCACGGTCGCGCTTTTACCGATTCTGCTCCGGTTTTAGACAAAGCATGGGCGGCCAAATCTGGTTTAGGTTGGGTGGGAAAACACACCCTGCTGTTAACCCAGCAAGCCGGATCTTTTCATTTTGTGGCAGAATTAATTATTGATCTCGAATTGGAATACGATCTGCCCACAACGGATCATTGTGGCACCTGTACCAAATGTATCGATGCCTGCCCAACCCAAGCCATTACCGAGCCTTATGTGGTAAACGGCAGCAAGTGTATTTCCTATTTTACCATCGAATTAAAAGATAAAATCCCTAGCGAATTTAAAGGCAAATTTGATGATTGGATGTTTGGGTGTGATATTTGCCAGGACGTCTGCCCTTGGAATCGATTTTCAAAAGCGCATAGCGAACCGTTATTCAATCCGCATCCTGACTTGTTATCCATGACCAAAAAGGATTGGGATGATATTACGGAAGATGTGTTTAAGGATCTCTTTAAAAAATCGCCAGTAAAACGGACAAAATTCGAAGGTTTAAAGCGTAATATCGATTTTATCAAATAAGGTTAATTTAGTTATACCAAACCGGTTTAGGCTTCCCTAAGTCAAAACTTTGAAATCCAAAATCATCAGTTTCAAAAGCGTTAGATTTAATAATATTTTCCCCATGTCCTGGAATTTGTGGATAAAAGGAAAAAGACACTTGAAAGGAACTGAAGACCAGGTAGTCATTACGGATAATAAAACCGGCTCCAAAAGAGGAGTACACTTTGCTATTGGCGATGGAAGTGCCTTCGTTGCCCAAAGCAGCAGCACTAAAATTGAGGTACGGATTCAATCGAAAACCCCATAAATCCCAAGGAGAATAGAACTGGGTTTGTAAGGATAGTACATATTTTTTGGTTCCCATAATGTCGCTATCAAAGCCTCTAATTCCTGCGCCATTTTTAAGATCAAAGTTATGATCATAGACCCCTCTAAATTTATTGTTATGGTCAATGGTCAGACGGTCGCCTTCTGAGTCTAGCCGATTTGTACCAATCAGAATTTGAGGTTTTACAAACTGACGCATCTTCCATTCTTTCCCCAAGGAGATGAGCTTAGTAAAATAATTGGCCTGCAAGGAAATGGTAGTTTGCTCCAAATGGTTATTGTCCACAAAACTTCCAATCTCAAAATTGGTACTTAAAAATCCCCAATTAAAGTAATTGCCATGGGAAGCCTTTACACCCACATACATCCGATTGCGTTCATTTTTTCGCTGGTAACCTCCCGTCAACGCATACACCGTCCCAACGGGTACATCTTCAATGGTGCCATCTCTAAAAATATAATCATCTTTAATAAATTGTCGGGAAGCAATTCCCACACTGCCCAAATAAAATGTTTCATTAGCAAAATAACCCACGGGATCATATGCGGCTGTTGGGCGTTCTTTATAGTCAACATGCAGGTAGCGCAAACTGGTTATAAAATTGGTTGTACGTTCTTTTTCTGAATTCCCTTTAAAAAGTTGATACGCCTGACCACCCCAAAAATCTTGGGTTAAGTACTTAAAATCTTGAAGTTGAAGTTCTGGATCGCCGTTATGAATGTATTCCTTGCGATATTGTTCATCAAAATAAATTCCACCGGCCCATTTGGATAAGGCGGAGTAAAAAGGGCGGTCAATTTTAAGCAGTTTTGTGTAATAGCCATTTAAATCCGTTCTGTAGGCTAATGTGGTTTCGATAAAGGTATTCCTAAAATTTGGAACGGTATAACTCATGTCGTAACCATAATTACCTTCTTCCAGACTTTTTACAACTGTATTGCTAAACTCATGGCCAAAACCTAAAAAATTTCTATTCTTTAATTTTAGTTTTGTTTTTGAGGTAGAGGCCGTTGCGTTAGGAATTAAACTCCATGAATCTAAAACTTCAACATTAAGGTCGATTGAATCGTTAGAGGTCTCTACAGGTTTTGCGGTCACTTCCACGCGACGGATATAATTTTGCGAACGTAACAACCGCTCACTCTCTCTCAATAGAAACGTGTCTAAAGGCGTGTTCTCTTTAATGAGCAGCGTGTTTCTTATGGCAAAGGCTTTTGTTTTGATATGGATAAAGTTTCCGGTTTTTTCTACCCAGCTATTCGCCGTTTCAGTGCTATCTGAAAAAGAGAATCCAAACGGGTCATGGCTCCCTATAGTAATGTTGCGGATAATTTTACCTTCAAACTGCGCAAAATCTTGCTTGGGCTGATTCTTAACCGCATTTAGCGGTTTTTTTGCGGTCGATCTGAAAACGAGTTTGTGAAGTGCTTTGGTGAATTTTCTTTTTTTAGAATAAACCTCTAATTTTTGGTACATATTTGTAGAGTCTTTTTCAGTGCTCTTTTCTTGTGAAAATACAACACCGTGACCTAAACAAAATAGACTTATAAAAAGCAGGGATTTTAAAAGCATCAGCACATTGGGGATTCAGAAATACAACTTACAAATATAATTCAATTGCCGTGTTCACTATCAAAAATATAGTGTGGTAAAACTATTAATTTTCTTGGTTTAAAATCACGGAATTTACGGACTTTAGGGATACTTGTTCTAGACTTAGTTTTACAGCATCCGTTAGGTAAATAAATTTATGCAATTCCATTTAATGTCAGTTTACATTTCTCATAAAACGCTTACCTTTGCTTCTTAGCAAAATTTTTAATAATATGAGCAAACAGAGCAAACGTAGAGAGGCATTAGTATACCACGCAAAACCGACACCTGGTAAAATTCAGGTCGTTCCTACCAAAAAATACGCGACACAACGCGATTTGTCCTTGGCTTATTCACCGGGAGTTGCAGAACCTTGTTTGGAGATTGCTAAAGATGTCAACAACGTTTATAAATATACAGCCAAAGGTAATTTGGTAGCGGTAATCTCTAACGGTACTGCCGTTTTAGGATTAGGCAATATTGGTCCGGAAGCCTCTAAACCAGTGATGGAAGGAAAAGGACTTCTATTTAAAATATTTTCTGATATTGATGTATTTGATATTGAGGTGAATACTGAAAATGTTGAGGAATTTATTCAGACCGTTAAAATGATTGCCCCAACGTTTGGAGGGATTAATTTAGAAGACATTAAAGCTCCAGAAGCTTTTGAAATTGAACGTCGACTAAAGGAGGAGTTAGACATTCCGGTCATGCATGATGATCAGCACGGGACGGCCATTATATCGGCAGCAGCCTTGTTGAATGCCTTAGAACTTGCGGGTAAGAGCATGTCTGAGGTGCAGATTGTGATTAGTGGAGCCGGTGCTGCCGCTATTTCATGTACGCGTTTGTACCAAGCATTTGGTGCTCAACGTGAGCATATTGTGATGACGGATAGTAAAGGCGTTATCAGACAGACACGTACCGATTTAACTGCGGAAAAAGCAGAATTTGCAACCCACCGCGAAATTGATACCTTAGCAGAGGCGATGCAAAATGCCGACGTTTTTATAGGTTTATCCACCTCTAATATTCTCTCTCCTGAGATGTTGCTGTCTATGGCAGATAACCCGATTGTGTTCGCTTTGGCCAATCCGGATCCTGAAATTGATTACCAATTGGCAATTGACACACGTAAGGATGTCATTATGGCTACAGGCCGTTCTGACCATCCTAATCAAGTAAATAATGTACTCGGATTTCCTTATATTTTTAGAGGAGCCCTAGATGTTAGGGCGACCAAAATAAACGAAGCCATGAAAATGGCCGCGGTAACCGCACTAGCTAATTTGGCCAAGCAAAATGTGCCTGAGCAGGTCAATATCGCTTACGGCGAAACCCATCTGACCTTTGGTAGAGAATACATTATTCCGAAACCTTTTGACCCTCGCTTGATTGCTGAAGTGCCACCAGCGGTTGCAAAAGCCGCCATGGAAAGTGGTGTAGCTAAAGAGGCCATACATGATTGGGAAAAATACCGCGATAGTTTGTTGGAACGTTTAGGTTCTGATAATAAAATTGTACGCTTACTGACCAACCGTGCAAAAATGGACCCGAAGCGCGTGGTGTATGCAGAAGCTGACCATTTAGATGTTTTAAAAGCTGCTCAAATTGCTTTTGATGAAGGTATTTCCATTCCGATTCTTTTGGGAAGACGAGAAACGATATTGAGTTTGATGGCGGAAATTGAATTTGATGCCAATGTTGAGATTATCGACCCTAAAACGGACGATGAAGAACAGCGTCGTAATAGATATGCGGAAGTGTATTGGTCACAACGCAAACGCAAAGGTGTGACCTTATATTCGGCCCAAAAATTAATGCGCGAGCGTAACTATTTTGCCGCCATGATGGTCAATGAAGGTGATGCAGATGCTTTGATATCTGGTTTCTCACGCAGTTATCCTTCTGTAGTAAAACCGATGTTAGAACTGATTGGTTTGGCCAAAGGCGCTACACGTATTGCCACGACAAACCTTATGATGACTCAACGTGGGCCTATGTTTTTAAGTGATACCTCTATTAACATTGATCCTCCGGCGGAAGATTTGGCCAAAATTGCCCAAATGACGGCAAGAACGGTAAGAATGTTCGGGATGGAGCCTGTTATGGCTATGATTTCCTTTGCAAACTTTGGTTCTTCACCAAGTCCGAGGGCGACCAAGGTGAGAGATGCAGTGAAAATTTTACACGAATCCAATCCCGAATTGGTGGTGGATGGTGAATTGCAAACAGATTTTGCTTTAAACCAAGATATGCTTCAGGAGTTCTTCCCTTTCTCAAAATTGGCGGGACGCAAAGTAAACACCCTAATTTTTCCAAGTTTAGATTCGGCAAACATTACCTATAAACTTTTAAAAGAGTTAAACAAAGCAGAGTCTATTGGGCCAATAATGATGGGGATGCGTAAACCAGTGCACATTCTTCAGTTGGATGCCAGTGTAGATGAGATTGTGAATATGACCGCTATAGCGGTGATTGACGCGCAGTATAAGGAAAAAAAGGAGCAAGAAGTGAAAGCGGCTTTAGCCAAGTAATCCGCTGAGCAATGAAAATAATTTTATTACATTTGAAATCACCTAAAGCCAGTACATGATTACACATATTCAAGGGAAACTTGTTGAAAAAAATTTAACTGATGTTGTCATAGATTGTAATGGGATAGGCTATCACATCAATATTTCATTGCACACCTATTCTCAAATTCCCGATGTGGAATCCTTAAAGCTGTATACGTATTTGCAGGTCAAGGAGGACTCCCATACCTTATTTGGTTTTTCCTCCATTGCGGAACGCGAGATCTTTAAATTATTAATTTCGGTTAGTGGCGTTGGTTCTAGTACGGCACGTACCATGTTGTCCTCTTTAACTCCTAAACAGGTGCGCGAGGGTATTGCTCATGGTGATGTGGCATTAATCCAATCCATCAAAGGCATTGGCGCAAAGACCGCCGCCCGCGTGATCTTGGATTTAAAGGATAAAGTTCTAAAAGTGTATGACATAGATGAACTTTCTGTCGTCCAAAACAATACTCATAAAGATGAAGCGTTATCAGCTTTAGAAGTTCTCGGATTTGCACGAAAACAAGCTGAACGTGTTGTTGAGAAAATTGTTGCCAACCAACCAGATGCCAACGTTGAAGTTATTATAAAGGCGGCATTAAAAAATTTATAACCGATTTTGAGCACCACTAACCCAAGCTTATTTCAGTCTTTAAAACGTGTATGGCTTCTGGTCATAGTAGTGTTCATCAGTCAATTCGGGTTTTCACAGGAAATTCCAGCAGCACAGGACAGCACTAAAACGGGCCATGTGTTAGGCAGCATAAAAATGCCTAATCCTAAAAGTATTGTATCAAAATACACATATGATCCAATCACTGATCGGTATATCTTTACCCAAACAATAGGAAGTTTTAATATCAATTACCCACTTATCCTAACGCCCACGGAATACCAGAAATTGGTATTGGAAGAGAATCTGAAAAATTATTACAAGCAGAAAGTTGATATCGCTGAAGGAAAAAAAGACGGTACAGAAGGGCAGCAAAAAAATCTTTTACCAGAGTTTTACGTTAATTCCGGTTTTTTCGAATCGATATTTGGCGGGAATACCATTGAGGTCGTACCGCAAGGCTCGGTAGAAATGGATTTGGGAATTCTGTTTACCAAACAGGATAATCCATCATTTTCACCTCGAAACCGCAGTAATTTCACCTTCGATTTTGACCAACGCATCAGCTTGAGTTTATTGGGAAAAGTGGGTACCCGTCTGCAGGTCACCGCTAATTACGACACTGAATCCACTTTCGATTTTCAAAATCTAATCAAATTAGAATACACTCCCACTGAAGACGATATCGTCAGAAAAATTGAAGTCGGTAACGTCAGTATGCCGCTCAACAGTTCGCTGATTACGGGAGCACAGAGTTTGTTTGGAGTAAAAACCGAATTACAATTCGGGAAAACACGGGTCACGGCGGTATTTTCCGAACAAAAATCACAGTCGCGCTCCGTTGTGGCACAAGGTGGCGGCACGCTTGAAGAATTCTCATTTTACGCGCGCGATTACGATGAGAATCGGCATTTTTTCTTAGCACAATATTTTAGAGACCGCTATGACGTTGCCCTGCAGCGTTACCCCTACATCAATAGTAATGTTCAAATTACCCGTATTGAAGTTTGGGTCACCAACCGGAGCAACCAAACCGATAATGTCCGTAATGTGGCGGCATTTCAGGATCTTGGGGAATCGCAACGGGTGGGGTCTGATGTCACCATTTTAAGACCAGGTCCACTCCCCGACAATAAAAACAACGGGTTTGATCCTACAAACATTGGTGGCGCCGGATCCAATTTAAACAGTGCCGTCAGAGACATTACTCGTGTTGAGCAGGGAATCAATATTCCCGCCAATGAAGGCTTTGATTTTGGCAAGTTGGAGAATGCGAGAAAGTTGATTGAAGGGTATGATTACACGCTTCAAACCCAATTGGGGTATATTTCCTTAAACCAGCGCCTACTAAATGATGAGGTGCTTGCCGTGGCTTACCAATATACAGTGGGAGACAAGGTGTACCAAGTTGGGGAGTTTGCAAATGATGGGGTTGAGGCTACGGGCTCAGCTACTGATCCTAATACCGGAAATATGGTGATCAATAACAACAACTTGATCCTAAAGATGCTTAAGAGCGCGATCACTAACGTGAATCAACCCATCTGGGATTTGATGATGAAGAATATTTATGATTCTGGCGCCTACCAATTGAGCCAAGAAGATTTTAAATTAAATATTTTCTATACAGAAGCCTCACCGCTCAATTATATTAAACCGGTTGAAGGTACTGCGTTCCCACCTTATGATAATAATACCCCTGATCCCTCTGATGATACACCCATAATGGAAACACCATTAATCCGTCTGTTTCATTTAGACCGGTTGAATTACAATAACGATCCGCAGCAAAATGGGGATGGTTTTTTTGATTTTGTACCGGGCATTACGGTGCTGACCCAAAATGGGAAAATTATCTTTACAAAAGTGGAGCCTTTCGGGAAATATCTTTTTGATGTTTTGGCAGATCCTGCCTATCCTTCAGATTATAATGATCCGACCTATACGAATCCCAATCAGGAAAAGTATGTGTACGACTTGCTTTATAAAGGCACCAAAACAGCCGCATTAGAAGAGGCCGACAAGAATAAATTCCAATTAAAAGGCCGTTATAAATCTACGGGAAGTGATGGCATTGCCATTGGTGCTTTTAATGTGCCGAGAGGTTCTGTTAAAGTAACCGCAGGTGGCCGTGTGTTGGTAGAAGGTGTAGATTATACAGTGAACTATCAATTAGGCCGGGTTGAGATTTTAGACCAAGCACTGAAAGCCTCCAACACGCCGATTAATGTCTCAGTAGAAAACAATGCGGTGTTCGGCCAACAGACCAAACGTTTCACGGGTATTAACGTAGAGCATCAATTTAATGAGAATTTTGTACTTGGGGCCACGTTTCTAAATCTTAGTGAACGTCCCATCACCCAAAAAGCAAATTACGATTCAGAATCAATCAACAATACCATTTTAGGTCTGAACGGAAATTACTCCACAGAAGTACCTTTCCTAACGCGTTTGGCTAATAAACTGCCAAATATTGATACCGATGTGCCTTCTAACCTGTCGGTGAGAGGCGAGTTTGCTTACCTCATGCCGGGTGCCCCAAAAGGCACCGATTTTCAAGGAGAGTCTACCGCTTATGTAGATGACTTTGAAGGCTCGCAAGGGAGTATCGATTTATTAGCGCCACAAGCATGGTTCTTGTCCAGTCGTCCAAAAAAATTGGGAATTGGCGTCAATGAAGATGACATTGGCATCCAAAACGGGTACAACAGAGCGATGCTTAATTGGTACAGCGTTGATCCGATTTTTTACAGTTCGCAACGTCCTAACGGGATTACTGAGAATGATCTGTCCGACTTATATGCCAGACGTGTTTTTATAGACGAGATTTTTCCGCAACGCGATTTGGTGCAGGGGCAAAGCACGGTGATCCAAACATTAGATTTGGCCTATTATCCAGATGAACGCGGACCTTATAATTTCCAGACTCAAAATATTAATTTACCAAATACCTTAACTTCTCCACGTGACAGTTGGGCAGGGATCACACGTCAAATTACCAGCACAGACTTTGAGCAGGCCAACGTTGAATATATTGAATTTTGGGTGCAAGATCCATTCTTGGACAATCCGACTAATCCGGGCGGGAAGTTGCTTTTAAATCTTGGAAATATTTCTGAAGACATCCTTAAAGACGGTAAAAAACAGTACGAAAATGGCTTGCCAGATACTGGTGATGTCAGCGGCTTGAATACCACCGAGTTTGGTTCTGTAGTGCCCCGTAACCAATCCCTAATCTATGCCTTTTCAAGTCTGGGTACAGAGCGCGAAAATCAGGATGTCGGTTATGATGGTTATAACGATGCTAAAGAGATTGCAGAATTCGGAGCGCAATTTGGCGATGATCCTTCTAACGATAATTACCAGTATTTTTTACAGGCAGAAGGGAATATTTTCGATCGGTACAAAAAATATAACGGTACGGAGGGCAACTCACCTGATGTCTTTTCGGATACCAATCGCGGTAGCACCACGCAACCTGATGTAGAAGACATCAACAGAGATAACACAATGAATACCATTGATAGTTATTATGAATATGAAGTTGATATTTCTCGTGCCAGTTTAGACAATCCTAACAATGCTTTAATAAATGACGTTAAAACCAGAAACATCACCTTGCCTAATGGTGAAAATAGAGATGTGAGATGGTACCAATTCCGAATCCCAATCGATGAGGCCACACGTGCTATTGGCGGAATTACAGATATCAGATCCATCCGCTTTGCGCGAATGTATTTGAAAGAATTCTCGCAACCTACCGTCATGCGTTTTGCCAGTTTAGATTTGGTTAGAAGTGATTGGAGACGCTATGGTTTAGATTTAGATACGGATCCTACCAACAACAGTAGTGATGCATCCTTTAGTGTGGGGGTCATCGGACTACAGGAAAATGAAGGCAATTACGTGTTGCCTCCAGGCGTAGAATTGGAGCAGTTGAATAACAACAACAATATCCAACGACAAAACGAACAGTCCTTGGTCGTTGAGGTATGCGAATTGGAGGGTGGCGATTCTAGAGGTGTCTATAAAAACATCAGCATTGACATGCGACAGTACAAGAAACTTAAAATGTTTATGCACGCTGAAGCGACGGAAGGACGCACTTTAAATCCAGGCGAAATGGTCGGGTTCATCCGCATGGGGAATGACTTCACTCAAAACTTCTATGAAATTCAAGTGCCATTAAACGTAGTTTCTGGGGCAGGACGTGATCAGGTTTGGCCTTCTGAAAATGAAATTGATATCACCTTAGATGTTTTACAGCAAATTAAATCTATGGGAATTAGCGATGGTACGTTGTCCAATCAAATCCCAACCCTTTATAACGTGACCTCAGCAGGGCCTGTATTAGTTTCTGGCGCAGATTCTTTTGAAGTGGGAGAAACCCGTGTCGCCATAAAAGGTAATCCAAATTTTGGAGATGTCAGAGTGTTGATGGTGGGCGTTAAAAACAATACAACCGCAACCAATTTATGTGGTAAAGTATGGTATAACGAGTTGCGTCTTTCTGATTTAGATAATGAAGGCGGTTGGGCTGCAGTCTTAAGTATGGACTCCAACATTGCTGATTTTGCTGACATCAGTGCTACTGGAAGACAAAGCACCGTAGGTTTTGGCGGGATAGAACAACGTCCTAATGAGCGCAGTCGTGAAGACGTGCAACAATACGATGTGGTGACCAATATGAATTTAGGTCAGCTATTGCCTAAGAAATGGGGCATTCAAGTACCGTTTAATTATGGGCAGAGTGAAGAGATGATCACGCCTAAATACGATCAATATTATAACGATTTAACTTTAGATTCAAGACGTGAGGCAGCACGTTCGTCTGAGGAAGAGGATGAAATTCTAGAACAGTCTCAAGATTATACCAAACGGAAAAGCATCAATTTTATTGGGGTGCGAAAACAGCGTACAGGCGATGAAAAACCGCGATTCTACGATGTGGAGAACCTGACCTTTAATTATTCCTATAATAAGGTAGAGCATCGCGATTTTGAAATTGAAAATGCCTTAGATCAAAATTTAAGGACCGGAGTTAATTACGCCTATAGTTTTGAACCGATTACGTATGAGCCTTTTGCTAAAAATGACTCGTTGTTCACCAACAAATATCTTAAAATTTTAAAGGACATCAATTTCAATTTATTGCCGAATAGTTTTACGGTTAATTCGGATATCTTGCGTCAATTCAATAAACAGAAGTTTAGAGAGGTGGAGTTGGCAGGCAATAATATTGGCTTGGAAGAATTGTTCCGACGAAATTACAGATTCGATTTTCAGTATGCCCTCAACTACCAATTATCAAAGTCATTAAACTTGAATTTTTCAGCGAACAACACCAATATCGTGAGAAACTATTTTGTGGATGATGTGATTAATGGCAGACAAGATCCAACCTTAACGGTGTGGGACGGCTTTTTTGATTTTGGAGATCCAAACATTCAGAATCAGCAGTTGCAATTAAATTATGAAATCCCACTTTATAAAATTCCGACCTTTAGTTTCTTAAAAGCGACGTATTCTTATACTGGCGATTTCCAATGGCAAAAAGGTTCTGATCTGAACACCAATCTGCCCATCATAGATGAAACCACTGGCGTTACTACCAATTATAACTTAGGGAATTCCATACAGAACGCCAATACCCATAACATCAATTCCACTTTAAACATGGAAACGTTGTATAAGTACGTGGGGCTGGTCAGAAAAGGGAATGCGAACGCTGCGGCGCAAAATAGGCGTCCTACGCTTGATGGTTTGGAACGCAGAACCAATCCGAACAATCCAAATGCTGAACAGCAGGAAAACCCTGACTCTAATGCCGGCACCAAGGCCTTCAATACTTTTGTGGATGTGGTAACTATGGTTAAACGGGTGCAAGTTAACTACAGTGAAAACAATGGGTCGTTTTTACCGGGCTATCTACGGACTCCGGGTTTTATTGGGACAATGAAACCAACTTTTGGATACACCTTTGGGAGCCAAAGCGACATAAGAGATCTGGTAGCGAGAAATGGATGGCTGACCGTGTATCCTGATTTTAATCAGCAGTATTCAGAAGTGACCAATCGTATTTTGGATGTGTCTGCCAATATTGAAGTGATCAAGGATTTAAAAATTGATCTGATAGGGAGTAGGATGTATTCTGAAAATACCAATGAAAACTTCAACACTTTAGATTTTGACAACGATGGGATTAGTGATGCTTATAACACGCTCATCACAAATTCTTTTGGGAATTTCAACATTTCAACATCACTGATTAAAACCGCGTTTAGTCCGAGTGATGAGCAACAATCCGCGGCCTTTAATGATTTCAGATCTAACCGATTGGTGATTGCGCAACGCTTGGCCCAAGATTTTTATGGAAACAATGCCTACCCTACGGATGCGGAAGGGTATCCTGTAGGCTTCGGCAAAAACAACCAAGCGGTATTATTGCCCGCTTTTCTATCGGCGTATCAGGGCTCTAACCCTGATAATGTAAAACTCAGCGCGTTTAGAGATATACCAATTCCAAATTGGACTTTAAAATATACGGGGTTGATGCGTTTAAAATGGTTTAAAGATAAATTCAAGCGTTTTTCAGTATCTCATGGTTACCGTTCTGGATATACCATTAACCAGTTCAGAACCAACTTAGATTATGATGAGGACACTCCGGACGCACTTGACCAGGGCGGAAATTTTAAAAATGAAACTTTGTTCAGTAATATCAACTTGGAAGAAATGTTTAGTCCATTGGTGAAATTGGATTTTGAAATGCAGAATTCAGTAAAGATTTTAGCTGAGGTTAAAAAGGACCGCATCCTTTCTTTAAGTTTTGACAATAACTTGCTCACGGAAATCAAGGGGAATGAGTATACCTTAGGCTTGGGTTATCGCATTAAAGACGTGAGAATACGTTCTAAAATGGCGGGCCCTACTCAAATCATCAAGGCTGATTTAAATATGAAAGCCGATGTGTCTCTACGCGACAATAAGACCATCATCAGGTATATAGATTTAGATGACAATCAGGTCACTTCAGGGCAAACCATCTGGGGTGTGAAATATTCTGCTGATTATGCTTTCAGTAAAAACCTGACCGGCATTTTCTATTTTGATTATACATTTTCAGAATATGCCATATCCACGGCATTCCCACAAACCACTATACGGTCTGGCATTACCTTACGATATAATTTCGGCAATTAATTTTGATTAACGGCTTTTAAAAAAGTACATTTGCTTTACTAATAAATTTATTACAATAATGAATATACCAGCACAATTAAAGTATACCAAAGACCATGAATGGATTAGCATTGATGGCGATGTTGCAACTGTAGGCATTACAGATTTCGCACAAGGTGAATTAGGAGACATCGTTTATGTTGAAGTTGAAACCGTAGATGAAACATTAGAGATTGAGGAAATTTTTGGAACCGTTGAGGCTGTAAAAACAGTTTCTGATTTGTTCTTGCCACTCTCAGGAGAGATTATCGAATTCAACTCTGCATTGGAAGATGAACCAGAAAAAGTAAATTCTGATCCTTATGGCGACGGTTGGATGATTAAAATCAAGCTTTCAGATGTGTCTCAAATTGATGGCTTACTTTCAGCGGAGGCCTACAAAGAATTAATAGGTGCATAAATATTTTGCTTTAGCGCTGCTTATAGCTTACGCAGCTATATTGCTCGTGCTAAGCTTGGCTACACTTGGTAATATCCAAAGCTTAGGGTCAACCTTTGATGATAAAATTTACCATTCAGGAGCTTACTTTATACTCACCATTTTGGTGTACAATTATTTAAATACGTTAAAGAATAAAAACGCTTTAGTATATGCCCTTGCCGCAGCAGCAATCTATGGGGTATTGATGGAATTGTTTCAAAATTATTTGACGAGTACCAGGACCTTTGACGTTTATGATATGATTGCCAATGTTTTTGGTGCAATATTTGCTGTACTCTTAGTAGTCTTCTATAGAAAGTTAAAGTTAAATTAAATTAATCCCTTGCTTTTTTAACAAATTATTGGTTATTTTAGCATTCCTAAAACACTCTAAGCACATGGAACCAAAAAAAAATAGAAAAGCAGACGTCGGTAGAAATAGTTCGATCTATTTCGCAGTAGGGCTTGCTTTAATGTTATTGTTAACCAATTTGGCTATCAATTACAAGACTTACGATAAAGAGGCCATTGATATTGGAATGATCAATATGGATGACGAATTGGAAGAAGAAATCCCAATTACTGAGCAGTTACAAACGCCTCCACCTCCACCACCGCCGCCACCAGCAGCGCCAGAAGAGATAGAGATTGTTGAGGACGAAAAAGAAGTTGAAGAGACTATTATTGAGTCTACCGAAACAAATCAAGATGACAAAATAGCGGAGGTTGAAGATGTGGTTGTTGTAGATGCTCCAGAAGAAGACCTTGAGGTTCCGTTTGCAGTTATTGAAAACGTGCCAGTTTTTCCAGGTTGTGAAAACGAAAGTGGCAACAATGCTAAAAAACAATGTATGTCAGATAAAATCAGCCAATTTGTAAATAAGAAATTTAATACGGATTTAGCTTCAGAATTAGGGCTTTCAGGAAGACAACGTATTAGCGTAATCTTTAAGATTGACAAGTCTGGTAGTATCACCAACATTATGGCTAGAGCACCGCATCCTGGTTTAGAGAAGGAAGCACAACGTGTGATTGGCTTGCTGCCTAAAATGAAACCTGGTAAGCAAAGAGGTAAAGCGGTAACAGTACCGTATTCTCTACCAATCTTGTTCCAAGTTCAAGATTAACAAAACATATTACAATAGTAAAACCCCGTTGCGAAAGCTTCGGGGTTTTTTGGTTTTTAAGTGGTATTGCCTTCGGTGTCAATTCGTTAATTTAAAAATCCCAACTAATTTAGTCGGGATTTTCGTTTTGGTATGCTTGTTGTGATTTTAGCATAATATTAACAGTTTAAATCTAAATATTATGAAGAATTCTAAAAATTCGAGTGAAATTGCTGGCCAGAGCAATTTCTGTCACGTAAAAACTCACAAGCACGACGCAAATTTACAAAAAAACTCCGCGCTATATTTTCAAGTCGGGTTGATTCTCTGTTTACTAGTGACCTACACCTTGTTTGAGATGACATTTGAGAGCAACAATGTGCAATTAAGTCAGGTCGTTATCGATGAGCCTTTTGCCGAAGTAACGCCAGAAGTATTTAAGATGGAGGAAAATACACCAAGACCATTGGAACCTCAAAAACTTACCGTGCTGCTAAACCATGAGCCAATCATTAAGCAGGAAGATTTTGAGACGCCTTCAGATGTTTTACTTACTGAACCTGAAGTGCTTAATGAGCCAATTAATCCTGAGCATATTAATCTCGTTGCCGCTCCAGATAAGGATGAACCTCAAATATTCAACATTCTAGGTGTAGAGCAAGTACCAATATATCCAGGATGTGAAGCTGCGACGACTAATGACGAGCGTAGGTCGTGTATGTCTGATAAACTGAGTGCACTTATTCAAAAAAGATTCGACACAAGTATTGCTAGTGACATGGGCATGACGGGCATACAAAAAATTTATGTGCAATTTAAAATTGATGAAAAAGGAAACGTGACTGAGGTTATGTCTAAAGCACCCTCTCCAAAATTAGAGGAGGAGGCGAAGCGGGTCTTGAGTAAAGTGCCACAATTAACACCAGGAAAACAACGCCACCGCCCGGTTTCTGTTATGTATACCTTACCTATTATTTTTGATGTGCAATAGGCCATTCTAAAACTTCACCTACTTTCCTAGAGTTATGGAATCACCTTCATGAGAAGCCTGATCTCGATAACTCTTTTTGAATTTGAATAAGATACTATCTTATGACATAGTATCCATCTATTTTAAAAAAAATAGTATCTTTCCTTTATAAATTGGTTGGAACTGTCTATGAAGTATGTCTTCTTAAGTGTATGTCTCTGTTTTTATCTTAGCAGTATTTCTCAGAATGTCAAAATATATGAAAAACCACCTGTTTTTCCTGGTTGTGAGGACCAGCCCATCAACGATTTGAAGGCCTGTTTTAACTCTAAACTCAATCTGTTTATTTTTGAGAATTTTAATCTGCCACAAGAGCTCATAAAAAATCAATATAAAGGGGACGTAAAAGTGCTTTTTGAAGTGGATAAGGAAGGCGACATCCATGTGCTTTACGTGGATGCGGTATCTGAAGCCTTAAAAGATGAGGCCAAAAATGTATTTGCCGCCCTTCCCAAAACAGTGCCCGGCACTTACAACGGAAAGCCAACCTTTTATCAATATTCCTTAGCTATAAAAATCCCGCTCGTCCACCCTTCAGAAATTGGTACGAGCACAATAGAGGAAGAAAAAAGTATCACCCAAGCTGAAGATCTCAATGCCATCGTTTCCAATGAATTTGATAGCATCACTAGAGCCATTAAAAAATATGAAGGTCTCGAATATAGCAGTCAGTTAAATATTCCATTTACGCACCAATACTATTCGCGTTTTGATCCAGATATGAATGCTTTAGGTACCAATAGCCATACGGCGGCAAAACCTTTTGTGTACGAAGAAGTGGCACCATATTACAATTTCAAAGCGGAAAAAGAGGCTTTGATTAAAGGATCAGACGCCTGGTGGAGTAGAAAACTATTCGATGAGCATTTGGTGCAACTACAAGGGGCAGATTATTGGTTTACAATTGACCCTGTCTTCGATTTGCAAGTTGGTAAAGATACGGATGCTGATTTTTCTACCACTTATAATAATACTAGAGGGATCTATATACAAGGCGGTCTAGGTAAAAAGTTCAGTTTTTCAGCCTCTGTTTTTGAAAGTCAAGGGCGTTTTGCGCAATATTACAATCAATATGCCGAGAGTCTAAAAGCTTTTGGTCCTGATCCTGCCATTATTCCTGGGCGCGGGATCGCCAAACGTTTTAAAGAGGATGCGTATGACTATCCGGTGGCCGAAGCGTATTTGTCTTATGCACCGGCAAAATTCATCAATGTCCAATTTGGTCATGGCAAGAACTTTATTGGTGACGGCTATCGTTCTTTATTGCAAAGTGACGTGGCAAACCCTCAGACGTTTTTAAAATTAAATACCAAATTTTGGAAGATTAAATACACCAATACTTGGATGTGGCTCCGCGATGTTCGCGATGCTGTGGTTGAAGAAAAAGCGTTTTTGACCAAATACATGGCGAATCACTACTTGAGTTGGAATGTGTCCAAACGCTTAAATATTGGACTTTTTGAATCGGTAATGTGGACCGATACCAATGGCAGGGGCTTTGATGTGAATTACCTGAATCCCATCATCTTTTTTAGGGCGGTGGAATTTGAAGCAGGTCAAGGTTCAGGAAATGCGATCGTAGGGGCCTCCGCAAAATACAAATGGAACAATAAAATCAATTTATATGGACAATTTGTATTGGATGAATTTTCCTTGAGCGATGTGAAAGCTCAAAATAAAAGCTGGAAGAACAAATTTGGATACCAATTGGGTGTCAAATATTATGACGCTTTTAAAGTGGACAATTTAATGCTGCAACTGGAATATAACCAAGTGCGCCCTTATACTTATTCCCATAATACCATCGTTAATAATTACGCCCACAGCAACCAGCCTATGGCCCATTTATGGGGTGCTAATTTCAGGGAATTTATTGCCATTGGACATTACAACTATCAACGTTGGTTTGCCGATGCAAAATTCATCTTTGGCACCCGCGGATTTGATTTTAACGACGGCACCGATAATTTCAGCTACGGCGGAGATATTTATAGAAATTACAACGAGCGACCATTTGATTCTGGTGTAAAAATAGGGCAGGGCAACACGACCAAAACTTTTAATGCGGAGTTGCAGGCCGGCTATGTTGTGAATCCGGTGAGTCATTTAAAAATATTTACCAATGTGAGTTTTAGAAACTTCAATCCGGAAGCGAATACCCAAACCACGTTTAATAACAGTACGGTGTGGTTTAACGTGGGGGTCAAAACCGACTTGTTCAATTGGTATTTTGATTATTAATTAACTAGTAGTCGGAAACAAAATATCACTTACATCCATCACTATATTCAAGCTGCAAAGTGGTGTTTTGCGAGTTAGAAAACGGGCTTCTATTTTGTTGAATATCAAATTCCCCCTTCTAATTTATTTATTGCTTATTTGAATTGCTCAAAACCAATTTTCAAAGTATCTTTGCACTCGCATTCAAAAGCGACAAATACAAGAGCAATTGGCAACCACACAAACTACAATTTCAAAGGTCTCTATTATTTCTGATTTTAAGGAAATAACCAAGATGAGGTTGTCCTTAAGTGTGGTCTTCTCCGCCATAGCGGGGTATCTGCTGGGTGCTGAGTCTATTGACTTCGGCATTATTGTGTTATTGGCTTTTGGAGGCTATTTTATGGTTGGCGCGTCTAATGCCTACAACCAAATTATAGAGCGCGATTTAGATGCGTTGATGGACCGGACCAAAAACAGGCCCATTCCTTCAGGACGGATGTCTGTCAATTCAGCCTTTACCCTTGCGGTAATTTTTACAATCTTAGGAATTGGGACCTTGTATGTGATCAATCCAAGAACCGCCATGTACGGCGCCATTTCCATATTTTTATACACGAGTGTCTATACCCCTTTAAAAACCAAAACGCCTTTATCAGTATTCGCAGGTGCCATTCCCGGTGCCATACCCTTTATGTTGGGTTGGGTTGCCGCGCGAAATGATTTTGGGATTGAGCCAGGAACCTTATTTGCGATCCAATTTTTTTGGCAGTTTCCACATTTTTGGGCCATCGGATGGTTTTTATTTGACGATTATAAAAAGGGTGGCTTCTTTATGCTGCCAACAGGGAAACGGGATAAGGGCACAGCTACCCAAACCATCATGTACACTATCTGGACTGTACTGATTTCCATCATTCCGGTGTTTGGAATTACTGGGGATTTGAAACTATCAATTGTGGCCGCAGTCATTGTCTTGGCTTTAGGTTTAGTGATGATTTATTACGCATTGGAATTATTCAAGAAAAGAACAGCAACAGCAGCCAAACAATTAATGATTGCAAGTGTGTCTTACATCACCTTGTTGCAAATTGTTTACGTTGTAGATAAATTTATACGATAATATGGACTTAACACAAGGAACTTTCGAAGAGAAAAATAGCCGAGCAAAAAAGATGATGCTGTGGTTTGGCATTGTCTCCCTAATCATGTCTTTTGCCGGATGGACCAGTGCCTTTGTGGTGAGTAGCAGTAGGGAAGATTGGTTAAAGGATTTCCAATTGCCAAACGCTTTTATTGTAAGTACGGTATTGGTCTTGTTGAGTAGTGTGACCTTTATTTTGGCGAAAAAAGCACTCGAAAAAAACAATAGGCAACTAACCACAATTTGGTTGTTCGCAACTTTAGGATTGGGCATTGGCTTTATTGCCAACCAGTTTTTAGGCTTTCAGGAAATCATTGATTTGGGATATAATTTTACGGGTCCAACCAGTAATGTCACCATGTCTTATATCTATTTGATCGCTATGGTGCACATTGCTCACGTGATTGTAGGTCTGGTTTGTATTTTAGTGGTAATTTATAATCATTTTAAACAAAAGTATACTGCGGACCAAATGCTGGGGCTCGAACTGGCCACTACTTTTTGGCATTTTATTGATATACTATGGGTATATCTCTTTTTATTTTTATATTTTGTAAGATAATTGCAGATTTCATTTGGTAACAATTAGGAGGAAACAGCAATAATCATTGTGTTTAGCGCCTCAAAATTTAATGAGGATGTTTCGTTAGATGGATAAATTGATTATTTTTGTGCAACTTTTTAAATTAAAACAACTAATCACTACATATGGATACGACTGTCGTGAAAACTAGTGCCGAAAACAAGCGTTGGGGTGGAGGTACTGAACCGCTAAAAACTAGTTATGGCAAAATGATGATGTGGTTTTTTATCACATCAGATGCATTGACCTTTGCAGGGTTCTTGGCTGCTTACGGATTCTCAAGATTTAAATTTGCGGATTCCTGGCCAATTGCGGATAACGTTTTTACACACGTTCCGTTTATTCACGGTAATTATCCGATGATCTTTGTGGCTTTCATGACCTTTATTTTGATCATGTCTTCTGTAACTATGGTGTTGGCAGTAGATGCTGGCCATCATATGAAGAAAGCCAAAGTAACCGTCTATATGTTCTTAACCATCATTGGTGGTTTGGTCTTCCTAAGTTCTCAAGCGTATGAGTGGTCTACTTTTATTAAAGGGACTTACGGCGCGGTTGCTACTAAAGGAGGTAATATTTTGCACATCATGGATGCTGATGGGAATCAGGTAGCCTTAAAAGATTTTGCAATAGCACAAGGTTCAGATCGTGAACGTCACGAAAGTAGAACAGGACTTTGGTTTACGAGTGAAAGTACATTGCCAAGTTATACTTTTGATGAGGTTTTGGCCGGATTTAAAGCCAATTCAAATCTTGTTGTAAGAACGACCTACACTGGCGAAGACGGACATAAAACTACGTTGTCTCGCAGTGAATCTCTTAGAGAATTAGAAACAAAAGGAAAGAATGTTGTTGAAGGTGCCAACTTGAGACAAAATGAATACGGTGCGCCGTTATTCGCTAACTATTTCTTTTTCATCACAGGATTTCACGGATTCCACGTTTCTATTGGAATCATGCTAAATATCATCATCTTTTTTAACGTGCTTATTGGAACCTACGAAAGAAGAGGATCCTATGAAATGGTAGAGAAAGTCGGATTGTATTGGCATTTTGTTGATTTGGTTTGGGTGTTTGTATTTACATTCTTCTACTTAGTATAACTTGAATAACTTATTTTAAACATGGCAGCAGACGCACATAAATTAGAAATATTTAGAGGATTAGTAAAGTTTAAATCCAATACCCAAAAAATCTGGGGCGTTTTAATCTTCTTATCCTTGGTGACAGCTATTGAAGTTGTTTTGGGGATCTTTAAACCTGAAATTTTAAATGCTCAAGTTTTAGGCATGAAAGCTTTAAACTGGATTTTCATCATCTTAACCATTGTAAAAGCGTATTATATTACTTGGGATTTTATGCACATGCGTGATGAATTGGCAAGTTTTAGACGTATGGTAGTTTGGACCGGAGTCTTTTTAATTTCCTATTTAATCTTCATTATTCTACAGGAAGGTGGCTATATAGAGAGTGTTTTTGCAAACGGATTTGTAAAGACAGATTTCTAAAAAACACCAAGCTGTCAAACAGCAGGATATTAGTGTTAAACATACAGAAAAAGGCGGTTATTTGAACCGTCTTTTTTATTTTTGCACAACGGTACTTCAGCAGGGGTTTTTAGAACCAATATCTCACATTCAAGAACAGAAAATCATGCAAATCATCTCTAATGAATAAAAAACTTGTCATACGGTATGCAGTGCTTAGCATTCTGTTTTTTCTTCCTGTTGCGTTCCTTTTGATGTTACTTCCGGCAAAACACAATTACAATGCCTTGGATATCGTTAAGGAGAACGTTCAAGACATTCAATCGGATAGTGACAATGCTTTAAAAAACCATATTACCGTGTTAGCCTTCTTTGGAAAAGATCCGCTTCAGAATATGATTGCCGCATCTAATTTAAAAGAACTGATCTACGACAAGTTTAAGGGGTTTAAGAAATTTCAGATCATTGCCGTTGTTTCACCTGAAGCAAAGGACAATCTCGATTTACTTAAAAAGGAAATTGAATCCCATGAAGATTTAAAATATTGGCATTTTGTGTTTTTGTCGAATGACGCGACCAAATCCCTTTTTAATAGCTTAAAGACTGACCGACCTTTAAACAGTAATCTTTCTACCTCCCGAGTGTTTATTGTTGATATGGATTTAAACCAACGCGGTCGTTTAGATGACCGGACGGAGCGAGAAGTTGAAACAAAAGTGGCAGCCTATGATTTGACTTCTTATGATTGTATAGAAGTAGCCATACTGAAAAATAAAATGAGTGAAGATATGCGCGTGTTATTTACAGAATATAGAGAGAAACGAAAAGGTAATTTTGATTCGACAACACGACGTGCTAACGATTTAAAAGGAGTTACAGATGAGCAAGAAGACTAATTATTCTTACATAGGTGTATCATTTATTGTATTGTTATTTGGTATTTATTTTGTACCTAAAATCATAGATCGCGTCAGTAATAAAGATGTGGTTAGAGATGAAAGTAGGACCGAGGATATCAATCTGAATCCTAAAAAGAAGCCTGGAAATCTTTCTGACCTGGCGTTTCTCGAACTTAATGGCGTACGTAAAAAAGTACCATCCTTTAGTTTTACAAATCAGAATGGCGAAACCATTACTAATAAAGATTACGAAGGTAAAGTGTATGTGCTGGAGTTTTTCTTTACTACTTGCCCCACCATTTGTCCGAAAATGAATTTCAATATGCTTGAGCTTCAAAATACCTTCCCTAACGAAGATGATTTTGGCATTGCCTCGTTCACTATTGCTCCTAGTATTGATACCCCTGAAGTCTTAAAAGATTACGCCAAAGAACACGGTATAACAAACCCTAATTGGCATTTAATGACGGGTAACCAAGATGATATTTACAAATTGGCCAACGAAGGATTTTATCTTTACACGGCAAAAGACGACAGCGTTGAAGGCGGATTTGAACACTCTGGGAATTTTGCCTTGATCGATAAGAACGGATATATAAGATCACGTACCGATGCTTCCGGGATGCCGATTATTTATTATAACGGGATGATTTCTGAAGAAGAACAAACCGATGACGAAGGCATGGAACAACAAATCACCATGTTAAAGGAAGATATTGCTAAATTATTGAAGGAATAATGGAGACCCCAAATCTTGCTGCTGAAAAAAAATACAATAAGTGGATCATCATTTTATCTATAGTGCTTCCATTAGTGGTTGCCGGCTTGTTCGGGGTCAACTTACGCGATATGGGTTATGATGTTGCGCCACTTACGTTCTTGCCCCCCATTTACGCCACTATCAACGCTCTTACTGCTTTACTATTGGTCTTTGGCTTTGTGGCTATTAAAAACAAGAACATTTCGCTTCATAAAAAATTGATGTCTACTGCAATTGGCTGCTCGGTGCTGTTTTTGGTCATGTATGTAGCTTATCATATGACCAGTAATTCTACATCTTATGGTGGGGAGGGTATGATGAGAACGATATATTTCTTTATTCTAATCACCCATATAATTTTATCCATCATTATCATTCCATTTGTATTGATCACCTATGTGAGGGCGATTACCAACAATATTGAACGCCATAAAAAAATTGCCCGCATCACCTTCCCATTATGGTTGTATGTTGCGGTTTCAGGAGTTATTGTTTATATTATGATTTCACCTTATTATGCTTAACATGAAGAAGAAAATTTTCTTAGTACTCTTTACGCTGTTTACATTCGTTAATTCAAATGCACAGTGTGCGATGTGTCGCGCGGTTTTAGAAAGTGAAGATGGACAATCTACTGCCAAAGGGGTAAATGACGGGATTGTTTACCTTATGGTCATTCCGTATTTATTGGTAGGCGGCATTGGCTTTGCTATTTATATGAAGTACTTCCGAAAGAAAAAAGCATAAAATTTATCTTACCATTGTAACAATTCATCTTTTTATTAGTCTAAATAGAGCACATTTAGTACAAGTCTTAACAATTTGTTAATAGAGTTAGCGTCTTGTTTTATGTAACATTGTACAATCAACCGTCTCTATATGATACAAATAAAAGATTTACACAAGTCCTATCACATGGGAAACAATTCACTTCATGTCTTAAAAGGAATTAATTTTGACGTGAAAGAAGGCGAATTGGTATCGATCATGGGATCTTCAGGATCAGGAAAATCGACCTTACTTAATATCTTGGGCATGTTGGACGAAGCTGATGAAGGATCTTACACTTTAGACACTGTTCCTATTAAAAATTTAAACGAGAAAATTGCCGCCAATTACCGCAATAAATTCCTCGGCTTCATTTTCCAATCGTTTAATTTGATCAATTATAAATCGGCTTTAGATAATGTGGCGCTACCCTTATATTATCAGGGCGTAGCACGTAAAGAACGTGTAGAGCGTGCGATGCACTATCTCGATAAGGTAGGCTTAGCACCGTGGTCTCACCATTTGCCCAGCGAGTTGTCTGGTGGTCAAAAACAACGTGTTGCCATTGCCAGGGCGTTGGCAAGTGACCCAAAAGTGTTATTGGCCGATGAACCTACAGGAGCTCTAGATACAAAAACGTCTTATGAAGTTATGGATCTCATTCAAGGGATTAATGACGAAGGCAAAACCATTCTGGTGGTTACCCATGAACATGATATTGCCCAAATGACCAAACGTATTGTCAATTTAAAAGACGGTGTCATTATTGACGATAGCGTTGTAGAACAAGTAAGAGCCTCTCAGTATGTTTGATATTGAACGGTGGCAGGAAATATTTGAAACCTTAAGTAAAAACAAGCTTCGTACGTTTTTAACTGGGTTATCTGTCGCCTCAGGGATTTTTATTTTAGTCATTCTTCTTGGCTTTAGTTCTGGGATTCAGAACGGGGTCACCTCTCAGTTTGAAAAGGACGCTACCAACAGCATTTCCGTCTGGACAGGCGTCACCACCAAAGAATACAAGGGATTAAACCCCGGACGACGCATTCAACTCAAAAATCAAGATTTTAATGATATTGTCACCAAGTACGACGACAATTTAGAATATAAATCGGCCTTTTACACCATCTGGGGCGGATTGGTCAATTATAAAAATGAATCCGGAAACTACAGAATTCAAGGCGTTATGCCAGACAATCAATTTATTGAAAATGCAGATATCCACCAGGGACGCTTTATTAACCATTCAGATGTCGTAGGCAATAAAAAGGTGGCGGTTATTGGGAATAAAGTGAGCGTCGATCTGTTTAAGGGCGACAACCCTATTGGTAAGGATATTTCATTATATGGCATCAACTTCAAGGTCGTGGGTGTTTTTTTTGATCCGGGAGGCGAACGGGATGAGAGTAAAGTGATGATGCCCATAACCACGGCACAAAAGGCTTTTAATGGTGGTAATGATATCAGAAGCATGATGTATACCGTTAAAATGTCCGATAATTTTGATGAGGCCGTAAAACTTTCCGAACAAGTGTCTTTAGGTATTGAAAATGATATCAAGGCCACGCACATTATAGCACCTGATGATATTAGTGCCATTCGCGTTAACAACACCTTGGAGGAGGCACGCAAAATCTATTCCCTGGTGGACACTATTAAAGCCGTATTCTGGTTTGTAGGCATCGGGACAATCATTGCAGGCGTGGTAGGCGTGGGCAATATTATGCTCATCATCGTCAAGGAACGTACGAAAGAAATTGGCATTAGAAAAGCATTGGGCGCAGAGCCTATGTCTATTGTTGGGATGATTTTACAGGAATCCGTCTTCGTCACCATGTTTTCAGGACTCTTCGGGTTGGTGGCGGGATTAGCACTGCTCGAATTTGTAGGACCACTGATAGAAAGCGATTTTATAAAATATCCACAGGTAGATTTCAACACCGCATTGTCTACCGTATTTGTGTTGGTTTTTGCTGGCGCCATTGCAGGATTTATTCCTGCCTACCGCGCGGCCAGAATCAAACCAATTGATGCACTAAGAGACGAATAATATGTTCAGTAAAGACCGTTGGGACGAGATATTAGAAGCATTGAACGCCAATAAGTTTAGAACTTTGTTGACCGCATTTGGTGTGTTCTGGGGGATTACTATTTTAGTGCTGTTGTTGGCCTTAACCAATGGGCTTAAAAATGGCGTTACTGCGGGCTTTGGTAATTTTGCAACCAACTCTATGTTCGTCTGGACCCAACAAACTTCTAAACCCTATAAAGGTTTACCTAAAGGGCGCCGCTTCAACTTTAAATTGGACGATGTTACGGCCTTAAAAAACGATTTTCCACAACTTAAATATGTTTCTCCCCGTAATCAATTGGGCGGATATAGTGGGGCAAACAATGTTGTCCGAGGCACTAAAACCGGGGCGTTTCAAGTGAATGGTGATTATCCTGAGTTTATCATGCAACAACCTATGGACATCCTTCAGGGACGTTTTGTGAGTTATTCTGATATCAACGCCAATCGGAAAGTTTGCGTGATTGGTACAGGCGTGGTCAACGGACTCTATGATAAGGGGGAAGACGCTTTAGGGACATATATTAAAATTAATGGCGTCAATTTTATGGTTATTGGTACGTTTAAGGTGAGCAATAGCCAGGGCGATAAGGAAGAAGATGCAAACACCATTTTTGTGCCTTTTACCGCCTTTGGGCAAGCTTTTAATTTTGCAGATAATGTGGGTTGGTTGGCGTTGACCGCTCATGATGGTACGAGCATTACGAACATTAAACCCCAAATTATGGAAACACTAAAGAGCCGCCGCAAAGTGCACCCCGACGATGAACGTGCTATTGGTAATTTCGATTTGGCGGAAGCTTTCGGGCGGGTGAATGGTCTGTTCGCCATTCTCGGATTTGTGGGCTATTTTGTAGGTGCTCTTGTGCTGATGTCTGGAATTATCGGGATCAGTAACATCATGCTTATCGTGGTGAAAGAACGTACAAAAGAAATTGGTGTACGACGCGCCTTAGGGGCTTCTCCGTGGACTATCAAATCACAAATATTACAAGAAAGTCTGATTCTGACCATTTTATCGGGAATGGTAGGAATTACATTTGCTGCCGGCGTCATTTGGGCTTTTAATTATGCCCTGGATGCCAACGGCCCTGTAGAAAATTTTGCCAACCCCAGTGTGAGTATGTCAGTCGTCATTATCGCGTTGGTTATTCTTGTGGTATCTGGATTATTAGCAGGATTGATTCCTGCCAACAGCGCGACAAAAATGAAACCTGTAGATGCTTTAAGAATTGATTAATCCCTATGTATATAACTAAGAAATAATTTCTGGAGAATGCTTTTGCAGTTCGCGCCAAGACGTGATCCCTAATTTGTCCATTAAAAAACAATAAATATCATCAAATGAACCACCTCCTAAACAGTGTGAATTGTATTTCAAATTACATTTAAGGTGTACCATTTGTCCAATTAAAAACAATAATAACTATCAAATGAACCACCGTAAAAT
>Ga0114916_1000186_pt1 | contig 46595 bp, 51 predicted proteins | sample MalvirAntarct_66_FD_83501 | JGI IMG/M metagenome (GOLD analysis project Ga0114916, IMG submission 83501) | Marine viral communities from the Global Malaspina Expedition - Malaspina viral metaG Antarct_66 | ecosystem: Environmental > Aquatic > Marine > Oceanic | place: West Anvers Island... | reverse complement strand
TCCTCGATCGGTGTCCCCTGCGCGGCGGCGCAGTCCGCGACGATCGCGACGAGGTCGTCGTCCGCCTGGACCATCGGGATGCCGCGGACGCCGATGAGACGGACCTCGGGAGCAGCAGAGTCGGGCATGAGTGCCTCACTTCGGCGCGAGCCGGCGCCGTCCTCGGAGCGTGGTTCTGGTGTGAGCGGCGGCTACTTCGTGTCCGGGATGCCGGTGATCTTCACAGCGCCGTGCGCTTTGTAGCGCCCGTTGATGCCGATGACGAGAGTGGTGAGCCCCTCGACGAACCGCGAGAAGCGCAGCGGGCCCGCATCGACGGCGCGACAGCCCTCGATCTCGTTCGCCAGCGCCATCACCGTGTCCTTCGCCTCGCCGTTTGCGCCGGTCACGAGGATGTCGGACTCGAGGTGCGCCTTCGGGTCGAGGAGGACGTCGGCGGGCAGGTTGTGGAACGCGCCGATCACGGTGGAGTCCGGCAGGATCTCGGCGGCCTCCTCGGTGGCGGAGCCTGCCTCGACCTCGATCGGGCGCGGGCCCTTCTCGAAGCGCACCGGCACGACGGCGTCGACGACGACCTTCCTGGTGAGGGCGTCCCGCAGGCCCTCGAGGGTGGGGCGGTGCGCGGTGTACGGCACGACGATCACGACCACGTCTGCGTCGGCGACAGCGGACGCGTTGTCGGTGCCGCTGACGCGGCCCTCGGGCACCCCGTGCGTCGCGAGGGCTGCCGCGAGCTCGGTGCCGGACTCGGCGCCGCGTGTTGCCTCCCGGGAGCCGAGGATGACCGTGTGCCCGGCGAGTGCAAAGCGCGTCGCGAGTCCTCGGCCTTCGGGGCCGGTGCCGCCGACCAGGGCGATGGTGTGAGCCATGGGGTTCCTCTCGGGACGTTGGTGGTTCGGCACGGTGCGTGCGGGACACCCACGAGGGGTATCCTCGCAGCGATCCCGCCGGGCGAGAAGCCCCGCTCGCCACCGATGCACGACGTGACGGGAACCGCGTGACTGCTCCTGCTGCCTCCCGCTCCTCCGCCGCCACCGGCGCCATCAGCGTGCGCGGCCTCGAGCACGTCTACGCCGGCGCCGACGGGCCGCTGGCTGCACTGGCTCCGGTCGACCTCGATGTGCGCGAAGGCGAGTTTGTCTCGCTCGTGGGCCCGTCCGGCTGTGGGAAGACCACGCTGCTGCGCGCGGTCGCGGGACTCCTCGAACCGTCGGGCGGCGAGGTGGCGCTGCTGGGCGGGACGCCGAGCGCGGCGCAACGCGCGAGGCACATCGGCCTTGTGGCGCAGGACCCGGGCCTCCTGCCGTGGCGCACCGTCGAGCAGAACGTCCGCCTCCCGTTGGAGGTCACCGGTGCCGACGGCGACATCGGCGCGATGCTCCGGCGCGTCGGCATCGATGGGTTCGAGCACTACCGGCCGGCGGAGCTCTCCGGGGGGATGCGGCAGCGGGTCGCCCTCGCACGTGCGCTGGTGCACCGGCCGCGCGTGCTGCTGATGGACGAGCCATTCGGCGCGCTCGACGAGCTCTCCCGCGAGGCGATGCGCGTCGAGCTCCTGCGGCTATGGGAAGCGGAGCGGATCACGGTGCTCTTCGTCACGCACGCCGTCCGCGAGGCAGTCCTGCTCTCAGACCGCGTGGTGGTGATGTCCCCACGCCCGGGCCGCATCGTCGAGGACGTCGCCGTCGACCTGCCTCGACCGCGGACGCCGGAGATGGAGGAGGCGCCGGCCTTCCTCGATGCGGTCCGCCGAGTGCGCGCGGCCCTCGGGGTGGTGTCCTCGCCCTCGGTGTTGGGCGACTGATGCGACGACTCGCGTGGGTCATCCTGCCGCCGATCCTCTTCGCCGTGGCGCTCCTCGCGGCGTGGCAGGCGTGGGTGAGCGTCCGAGAGATCGAGTACTACATCCTGCCTCCGCCGACCGACGTGGCACGGGCGCTCGCAGGGGAGCCTGGGCGCTACGCCGAGGCGCTCGCAGAGTCGCTGCTGACGGCACTCAGCGGGTTGGTGCTAGCCAGCACGATCGCGTTTGCCCTCGCGGTGCTCATGGCGCACTCGCGCGTGCTCGAGCGGGCCATCTACCCGCCGGCATTGCTCGTGAAGGTCACGCCCATCGTCGCGGTCTATCCGCTGCTGCTGATCTGGTTCGGCTTCGGCGTCTGGCCTCGGGTTGTTGTCGCCGCGCTGATCACGTTCTTCCCGATGCTGGTGAACGCGATCGTCGGCCTCCGCGCCGTCGATACGTCCGCCCTCGACGTCCTGCGCGTGCTCGATGCGTCGAAGGCGCAGGTGTTCTGGAAACTGCGGCTGCCGTCCTCGCTGCCGTACGTGTTCGCGGCGCTGCGGATCAGCGTGCCGCTCTCGCTCATCGGCGCGGTGGTCGCCGAGTTCCTGTCCGGCGCGGGCGGGATGGGGCAACTCATCCTGATCGCGAACGGCGAGTTCGAGACCGATGTGCTGTTCGCGGCGGTGTTCGTCCTCGCCGGCGCGGGGATTGGCATCACCGCGATCGTCTCGTATGTTGAGTCCCGCGTCCTCGGCTGGACCCAGGCCGAACGCCAGCAGATGGGTGCGTAGTGCCCGCGCGGGAACCGTAAGCGCGGATACCCCCATCTCCCGATCGTGATCGCGTGTAGCGCCCGGACAGAGTTCGGATGCACGCACCGGAACTCCGGAGTGTGTCCGCATGTCCGCATATCTGCGCGTCCCGCGCGCCTTCAGCCTCGCTGTGTTCTCCGTCCTCGTGCTCGCCGCAGTTGCGCTCGTCGCCCTCGTTGGCTGCGGGAGCGACGAGGCATCCGGCGGCGAGGTCCGCGAAGTCACGTTCATGGCCGGCTTCCGTGCCCAGGCCAACCTGCCGTTCGTCGCGGTCTACGTCGCTGACGCCGAAGGCTTCTTCGCCGACGAGGGGCTCGAGGTCGAGATCCAGCATTCCTCGGGACAGGACGAGCACCTGAAGCTGCTGCTCGACGGCGAGGTCGACTTCATCACCGGTACCGCCGCCCAGGCTGTCCGTCGGGTGCAGGAGGGGCTCCCGGTCCAGGCAATCGCGCTCTTCGGGCAGCGCGGCGACCAGGGCTACGTCTCGCTCGCCGACTCCGGCATCGAGACCCCGGCCGACTTCGCCGGTCGCACCGTCGGCTTCAAGGCCGGCGTCGTCCCGGCCGAGCTGCACGCGCTCCTCGCCGAGGCGTCCCTAACCGTCGATGACGTCGAACTTCTCGGCGTCGGCTTCGACCCGCGCGTGTTCATGGAGGGCGGTGTCGACGTCTACCCGGTCTTCCTCAACAACGAGCCGGACACGATCCGCAACGCCGGGGTCGAGATCAACGTCATCGACCCGCACGAGTTCGGCGTCCCCACGCTCGGCCTGACATTCCTCGCCACGAACGAGACCCTCGAGGACGATGACCTCGCTGAGCGCTTCCTGCGCGCGACCTTCCGAGCGGTGCACTGGATCGCCGAGCACCCTGACGAGGCGGTGGAGATCACGCTGCGTCACGCCGAGGGCGCCGACCCCGCGCACCAGCGCTACCTGCTCGACACTGACCTCGAGGCCGCTCAGCGGGAGGATGGGCGCATCGGACTCTCGGACGCCGCCGCGTGGCAGGCGCTCATCGAACTCCTCGTGCAGTACGAGGTGATCCCGTCGGCGGTCGAAGTCGAGGAGGTCGTCGACCAGTCGGTCCTCGAACAACTCTACGAGGACGAGGTCTTCGAGTAGGCCTGAGGTGCGGCCTCGGGCTCGTCGAGCCCGGGGCCTGCCGCGTCGCATTGCAACGTCGCGCTAGAAGCTAGAAGAGCGTGATCGTCCCGACTTCGACGATGTTGCCGTTCACGTGGAGCTCGAACTCCCAGATGCCGGCGCCCAGAGGGCCATCCTCGGGGTGGAAGCCAACCCACAGTCGGCCCGCGGAGCCCGAGGTCCAGGGGACGGCGGGCGAGGTGTAGACGGGGGTGTTGTCACGGAACACGTGCCACTCTAACTCTGTCGCGCCTGACATCCCGGTCATGTCGAACATCATCAGCAACTGGTTCGCGCCGGTGAACGCGCCAGACTGGATGTTGCCATCCGCCGTCGCCTGCGAGGCGGCGAACTGGAAGAACGCGTCCGGTGTCCCGAGGTCGACACCGATGATGGCCGTCGCCGTCGCGTGCAGCGTCCCGTCGATCGAGATGTCGAGCCGCCATCGACCGTTCGGCATGCCTGAGGCACTGGGGGCCGTGATGCGGTCCGACACGATCCCAAAGCCGCCGCCGCTCCAGACGAACGAGGACGACAGCGTCTGCTGCTCGACATCGTCGAGGTACCAGCGCTCCTCGATCACCGCGCCGTCAGGGGCGCCGTTCACGACGTACTCGTAGTACAGCGCGCCGAGGCCGGCGACGAACCGGGTTTCGTAGTCGAAGAGATCAGTGCCGTTCGGCGTCTCGGTCGCGTTCTCAGCGAACGCGGGCCGCGAGACGAATGCTCCCGTGTCGGGCGCAACCTGGAGCGACCCGGGAAGCGTCGAGTTCCGATAGAGCGGCGCGTTGTAGGTGATCGCATCCGTCGCGCCTGCCAGCAGGGGTGTGAGCAGGTCAAGCGGGCGGGCCATCCCGACCATCCCGGATGGCAGATAGCGGTCCTGCGCGAGGATTCCGACCAGCGCGCCGAACCGGTCGAATGCCGGCCCCCCCGCTGCTCCGAATGGCATCCGCGTGTCCATCTTGAACCACGTGCGACCGGTGCGTCCGGAGGTGCCGCGCTGTCCCGTGATCGTGGACTCCGCCGTCTCCACGATCTGGTCCTGGGCCTCCCCGTTGCCGATGCCGGGGTAGCCGAAGACACGGAGCCCGAAGCCGACGCCTGCGACAGACGCGTCGCCGAGGGCTACCTCGGGCAGGTCGAACGCGCCCTCGGCGAGTGGCTCGCCCTGGGCATCTCCGGTCACGCGGAGGATGGCGAGGTCGCCCGCCGGGTCGGCTGCGACGAGCTGTGCGGTGAACTCGCGCTGGGGCTCGGTGCCCGGCTCGCGGTCGGGCGCGATCGCGAGCGTCGTGTACGCCAGCGTGCCGTCCGAGGCGTACGGGTCGACGACGGGGTACGCCGTCGCAATGAGTCCCTCGGCGGCGTTGACCACGACCCCCGTGCCGTAGCGCACGTTCTGCTCGGCCCCGGTGGACGTGTCGATGGCGATGATCTGCACGATCGACAGCGCGAGCTGGTGGTCGGGGATGACTCGCCCGCCGGTCGCGCTGCCCGAACCGGTCGTGTTGTCCGGGTTCACGACGATCGGGGTCGGTGAGGTGGTGCCGCTGGACGTCTCCGTCGCGAGGGGAGTTGGGGTCGCCTCGCCGGGTATGAGCTCGGCCGCCCGGTCGCACGACAAGAGGAAGACCGCCCCGAACATGAGGGCGGCCGCGAGCAGGGGACGGAGCCGTTGCCGCTTCAAGCGCATCGACGTGCAACCGTACCCCGCGACGTAGGAGGAGGCCAGTAGGCAGGACGAGCCGCTCTCCCGCGATAGACTCCGCGCAGGTTCGTTCGTCCGCGATCCAGCAGCCCGAACCAACCCCGAAGTTGTGCTCAGTCCGCCGCCCCGAGGCCCAGGGAGGAATCCGCGATGTCCTACGAAGCGATCCTGTACGACGTGGAAGAGAGCATCGCGACGATCACGCTCAACCGGCCAGAGCGGATGAACGCTTTCAGCGACGCCTTGCTCCACGAATGGGAGGACGCGATCCGGCGGGCTGCAGAGGACGAGGGCGTCCGTGCGGTGATTCTCACCGGTGCCGGGCGCGCGTTCTGCGCGGGCGCGGACCTCCGAGCGAGCGGCGACGAGGACACCGTTCTCATGCAGGGGAAGAACGCGGGCGAACGGCGTAACTCGCTCCGGTACTCGGTGCACCGTGTGCCGCAAGCGCTGCAGTTCCTGGACAAGCCCTACATCGCCGCGATCAACGGCGCGGCCGTGGGGGCCGGCATGGACATGGCCTCGATGGCTGACATCCGCATCGCGTCCGACCAGTCCCGATTCGGGATGTCGTACGTGAAGGTGGGCCTCGTCCCGGGCGACGGTGGGGCGTGGCTCCTGCCTCGACTGGTCGGGGTACAGAAGGCGCTCGACTTGATGTGGCGCGGCGAGATCTTCGACGCGGCGACCGCCCTCGAAATGGGCTACCTGCTGAAGGTCGTGCCGCACGAGTCGCTCATGGAGGAGACCCGCGCCTACGCGCGCGAGCTCGCCGAGGGCCCGCCGGTGGCGATCCAGCTCATGAAGCGCCTGACCTACCGCTCGCTCGACCTCTCCTTCCCGGAGGCCCTCGAAGCGGCACAGGCCGCCATGACCATCGTCCAGTCGACCGAGGACTCGCTCGAGGGGCCGGCAGCGTTCCGCGACAAGCGAAAGCCGAACTTCCAGGGAAGGTAGGCCCCTCCTGGAGGGCCCGTGGCGCGTTAGTACCTGCTTCACGCTTCCGCAACGCCAGCATGACCGCCATCCTCCAGAATCAGGAGTAGCCGCTCACGGAGGATCGCAACATGGTTCCGTTCTCGCCTGTCGGAAGTCGACGCCTCGCGTCCCGGATCCTGCTGACCGGCGCGCTGGCGCTCTCGCTCGGCCTCGTGTCGCTCGGGTGCACGAGCGCGAGCGATACCGACGAGCCCCTCGAACCCACCGAGGGCACACAGCAGCCGATCGCGAACGCCACGTCGGCGTCGGGTGGCTCGACGCCGGTCAGCCTGCAGGCCCGTGACTTCTCCGATGTCATTGAGGACGTCATCAACTCGGTGGTGCTCATCGAGAACGCTGACGGCGCCGGCAGCGGATCCGGCATCGTGATCGACCAGGACGGCCACATCCTGACCAACTACCACGTGATCGAGTCGATGGTGCGAGCCAAGGTGACGCTCTACGACGGCAGCGCCTCCCTCGCCGAGGTCATCGGCACCGACCCCGGCAACGACCTCGCGGTGATCCGCGCCGACGGGTTCACGAGCGACCAACTGCAGCCCGCCAAGCTCGGCGACTCGTCCGAGGTGCGCGTGGGGCAGTCTGTGTTCGCCATCGGCAATCCGTTCGAGGAAACGTTCACGGTCACGCAGGGGATCATCTCCGCGCTGAACCGCAGTTCGCCCTCGTTCGGTGGCCGATCGATCCAGGGGGTGCTGCAGACGGACGCGGCCCTGAACCCCGGCAACTCGGGCGGCCCGTTGTTCAACCTCGCGGGCGAGGTGATCGGCATCAACACGTCGATCCGGAACCCCACCGGCCAGTCATTCGCCGGCCTCGGCTTCGCGGTCCCGTCGAACACCGCGTCGCGCTACCTCCCGCAGCTCATCGCAGGCGAGGCGATCCAGCACCCCCAACTCGGCATCGCCGGGCCAGTCGAGCTGGACGAAGTCTCCGCGGCTGAACTCGGCGTCGCGCAGACCCGAGGGCTCTACCTGACGACGGTGGTACCGGAAGGTGCGGCCTCACGCGCGGGTGTCCTCTCCGGCGACGTGATCGTCGAGATCAACGGCGCCCCCACGTACACCTTCGAGCAGCTCGCCACCGCGATCGATCGGGCGGAGGTGGGCTCCGACCTCGAGATCGTCGTGCTGAGGGGCGACGAGGAGATCACCGTGACCGCCACGCTCCAGCCGTGGGACCTCTCGTAGTCAGTCGGCGAGGCAGCTCTCACGAGAGTTGAAACTGGTTACTTGGAATGCTCCGGTGACGCTTCGGCAAACCGGGGCATTTCGTTGTGCGGCGAACCAGGCGAACGATTGAACCTGAGGGTCGTTTCAGTTCCCATGGAGAAGCGGCGGGGAAACCGCGGAGGTCCATCCTTGCCAAACGCGCCGTCCCCGCAATCGGGACGCTGGCCGACACGCATCGTCGTCGCCGCGTCTCTCGCCCTCGTCGTATCGCTCGCCCTCTCAGTCGTGCTGTCGCAGCCTGCCTCGGCGCAGGCGACTGGCATCAAGATGGCTGCGCCTGCCGGCACCCAGTGGGAGGTGCTCGCGGGGTACAACACCGCGACACACGAGGGCGTCGACCCGTACGCGCTGGACCTGTGGCGCACCGATGACGGGACCGGCGGGACGCCGCTGCTGGCTCCGTTCAGCGGGGAGGTCGGATACACGTCCGACGACTGTCTCTCCATCCTGAACGCCGAGGTCGACCTCCTCATCTGCCACGTCTTTCCAGACCCGAGCCTTGATCGCGGTGACTTCGTCGCCGAGGGCCAGCAGATCGGGATCATTGCCGCGGACGGCGACGCCAACAACAACGGCGTCGCGCACATCCATCTGCAGTTGAACGCGCGAGACGACGCCCCGGGCTCGACCGGTGCGTCGATGCCCTTCGCGGGCGCGTACGCGATCGAGGGGGTCGAGTTCGCCGCGACCACGGACTTCAACGGGCACGCCGGCCGCGGGTTCACCTCGACGAACGCGGCCACCTCAAGCGGGCCGTCCGTGGTCGCGCCGCCTGATCGCACGGTGGCACCGGGCGAGGTCGTGACCCTGACGGCTCAGAGCTCTGGCGTCGCGAGCGTGTTCTGGGTGCAGCAGAGCGGCCCATCGGTGCAGACCGACGTGTCCGAGGGGACGACGGTCACGTTTACAGCGCCGGATGCGCCCGGCCCGCTGAGCTTCCAGGTCATCGGCAACGTGAACGGCACGCTCGTCACCGACGAGGTGCAAATCACCGTGCAGTTGCCACCGGCCGAGCCGGGGCAGGAGTCGCAGGCCGCGTCGATCCTCGGCGGGCAGGTCTTCCTCGGCGGTATCAGCGCCGTGGTCTTCTCCGGCGGCACCACCGAGGAGCTCATCGAGACCATCGCGTGCCCGCTGCCGACACTCGCCATGTGGGCCAGCGCGCCGAATGGGAACCTCGTGCAGTACACCGTGGACCGCCCGGCGTTCGTGAACGCCTCGTGGGCCGCGCTGTTCCCGGACGGGATCTCGGGGCCGGTGGCACTGCTTCTGAGGTGTGAGTAGGCCCGCTCCAACCGCGGCGGATCGAATGATCCGCCGGAGGCTCTGCGCTACAGTCGCGGCAGCGCGCGCTCACCCGCCCGGGCGAGCGTAGATAGCGGGAGTCGGCACACATGTCTCTCTACGAGGCCCTCCTCATCGGGCACATCCTTGGCGTGGTGATCATGGCGTTCGGGAGCGGGACGGCGATGCTAGCCAGCCTCTCCGCCGGTTCTCGACCCAACGTGTCGGCGATCTTGACGGCCGCGCGGCTCGAGCTCCTTGGTGGGCGCGTGACCGCGTTCGCCGCAATCGTGGTCGCGCTCCTCGGCACCTGGCTCGTGATCGAGGGCGACTTCGAGTTCTCGGCCGCGTGGATCTCCGCGGCCTACGCGCTCTGGTTCGTCGCGATGGGCATCGGCGGTGGTGTGCTCTCGCGCCACAGCCGCAAGGTGATGGGCGCCGCGCGCGAGGCGCAGCAGCGGGGCGAGGAGACGAGCGAGGCGCTCATCGCGGAGTTCCGCTCGCCGGTCGCGAACATCGGCGGCACGATCCTTGGCCTGATGTACGTGGTCTTCATCTACCTGATGGTGGCGAAGCCCGGGATGTAGGCAGCCTTCTGCCCTCGGTGAGTCGCAGGTCGCGAGGGCTACGGCTCGATCGAGGGCGGCAACTCCAGCGCGCGTCCCGAGACGAGCAGCCATGCTCGGTCAGCAGCGCGCGAGGTGCGCTGGTTCACGCGCCCCAGCACGTCGCGATAGACCCGTCCGAGGGGGTACGGCGGCACGATCCCCGCGCCCACCTCGTTCGTGACCGCGATAGTCGTCCCTCCGCGTGACCGCGCAACTGTGACCAGCGCGTCGACCTCGGCGTCGAGGGCGGCCTCCAGCGCGGCGATGGCATCGAGGTCTGGCTCGTCCGTCCCGAGGGTCATCAAACGATTGGTGACCCACAGCGAGACGCAGTCGATCAGCACGCACGCGTCCGAGGGCGTAGCCGCCAGCGCCTCGCCGATCGCGAGGGGTTCCTCGACGGTTGTCCACGAGGCAGGCCGTCGGGACTGGTGTCGCCGGATACGGTCGCGCAACTCGTCGTCGCCAGGTTCCATCGTCGCGAGGTACACGACCTCGGCGCCGCTGTGGAGCGCGAGGTGCTCCGCGAACGTGGACTTGCCGCTGCGCGCGCCGCCCGTGACGAAGAGGATGTCGCCCATCGCTAGCCGCCCACCAGCGGGTCGGCCCATCCGCGATTGACGGACGCGATCACGGCGAACCAGACCACGACCTGGGCGACCTCGATGCCTGCGCCGAACACGTCGCCGGTGACGCCCTCGAGCATCCGAGCGGCGGCCCCGGCAAGCAGGACGGCAGCCACCCCCGCGAGGGCGACGAGGACAACCCCGGCAAGGCCGAAGGTGCCGACGGCGACCACGATCGCGATGACCGTCGCGAGGGGCGCCGCCAGCGGCCACAGGCCCGAGTGGATGGCGTGACCGAGCCCTCGAGGGCGCGCGGGCGGGAAGAGCAGGCCGACCGGCACGACGGTCCACCTCGCGAGTACGGGGGCGACGACGAGGGCCGCGATGCGCGCGTCCTCGGGCAGGCTGGCGAGTGCCGACCACTGTGCGAGGAGGATGAGCACCAGTGCCATGACGCCAGCGGGCCCCGTGTTGCCCTCGCTCATCACGCCGAGGCGCTTGGCGCGGTCTCCCTGCACGGCCATCCCGTCGGCGGTGTCGGCGACGCCGTCGAGGTGCAGCCCGCCGGACAGCAGCGCGAGCGCCGCGACGAGCAGGGCGGCGGTGGGGCCGGGCGGGAGTAGCTCGCGGAGCCCCAGGTCGAGCACGGCGAGGATGACGCCGATGACCAGTCCCGCGAAGGGATACCAGCCGAGGGCCGCCGCAAAGGTGCGGTCGTCGTAGGTCTGGACCTTCCGCAGTCGGAGGGGCGTCAGGAACTCGATCGCGATCAGCGCGCCATTGAGCACTCGGAGCACGGGCACGCTAGGGCTCGGGTTCGACGGCTTCGTCTGAGTCGGAGACGCCCGCCTCGTCGAAGGTGGCCATCTCGTCCAGCACGCGGCAGGCAGCGATGCACAACGAAATGCCGAGGGCGGCCCCGCTCCCCTCGCCCAGTCGCATGCCGAAGTCGAGCATCGGCTCCAGGCGTAGGTGTTCCAGCATGGCGGAGTGGCCCGGCTCGGCGGACCGATGCGACGCGATCAGTGCCTCGCGCGCTTCGGGCGCGATCGCGACAGCGACGAGGGCAGCCGCGCCCGAGATCAGGCCGTCGACGACGGCGGGGATGCCCTCGGCGGCGGCGGCGAGATAGATGCCCGCGAGGACGCCGACCTCGTACCCGCCGACGGTGCGGAGGAGGTCGAGGCCGTCGCTCGGGTCAGGGCGGTTCACCTGCAACGCCTGCTCGACGGCGCGGATCTTGTGCTCGAAGCGCTCGTCGTCCACGCCGGTGCCGCGCCCGGTGACCGCGCGAGGAGGTCGTGCCGTCGCGGCCGCGATGATCGCCGCTGCGGACGTGCTGTTGCCGATCCCCATCTCGCCGCAGCCCACGATGTCGACCCCCGCGCCGCCGTTCGCGGCACGCTCGGACTGCAGGAGCGCGATGCCCGCGGCGACCGAGGCCGCAGCGTCGGCGCGGCTCATCGCCGGGCCCTCGGAGATGTCGGCCGTGCCCGGACCGAGGCGCAGCCGGAGCAACGCGGGGTCCTCGGGCGTCTCCGAAGCGACGCCGGCGTCGACGACGCGGACTCGTGCGCCGGCGTGCCCAGCGAGGACGTTGATGGCCGCGCCGCCCTGTAGGAAGTTCGCCACCATCTGCGCGGTGACCTCCTGCGGGTAGGCGGAGACCCCTCGGGCGGCGACGCCGTGGTCGCCAGCCGCCACGACGATCAGCCGCTGGTCGAGTCGGGGCCGAGGCATGCCGGTGATCCCGGCGATGCGGACGGCGATCTCCTCCAGTCGCCCGAGGGAGCCCGGCGGCTTGGTGAGGGTGTCCTGCCTCGCGGATGCCGCGCTCGTAGCACTCGCGTCGGGGCCGCCACGCGCACGGATCGGATCGACCGTACGGGCGATGAGGTCCTCGTGGGAGGTCTGCGTCATGAGCTGGGGCCTACGATCGAGCGGGGCTGGCTGGAATGGCGAGTGTATGCGTGCCGGGCGGCTCAGGCTCCCCGGGGCATCCCCGCCCTGTCGGGTGGCAGGAGGTCAACCGTGTCCGCATCGCGCCCATCAGACGCGTCGCAGAACGACGGCGATCCCTACGACCGCGACCCGTACTACCGGGACTTCGCGCACGCCTACGACGAGCACTCGCGGGGGGTGGGCGGTGACGTCGAGTTCTACGTGGGACTCGCGCGCGAGGCCGGCCGGGTCGTGGAGCTGGGCGTCGGGACCGGGCGGATCGCGATCCCCACCGCCGAGGCGGCCATCCCCGTGCTCGGGTTCGACCGGGAGCGTTCGATGCTCGCGATTGCTCGGGAGAAGGCGGAAGAGGCCGGGGTCAGCGAGCTCGTGACCCTCCGGGAGGGCGACATGCGCTCCTTCACCCTCCACGAGCCGGTGCCGCTGGTGACGATCCCGTTCCGGACGTTCCTGCACAACCTGACCACCGATGACCAACTCGCGACACTGGAGGCGTGCCGTCGGGCGCTCGTGCCGGGCGGGCGCTTCGCGCTGAACGTGTTCAACCCCAACCTGCCCCTAATCGCGCGCTGGATGGAGCGCAGTGGCGCGCACTGGGAGCCGTTCCGCGGATGGGACGGGTTCGAGGCGCACCAGGAGTACGTCCCGACCGAGCAGGTGATGACGACCTCGCTCAGGGTGCGCGACGAGGCCGGGAAGTGGCGGCGCACCTCGTTCCGGCTGCGCTACGTCCACCGCTTCGAGATGCAGCATCTCCTCGAGCGCGCGGGGTTCGAGGTGGAGTCGCTCCACGGCGGATTCGGGGGTGAACTGTTCGAGGAGGGGGCAACTGAGATGGTTTGGATAGCTCGCCGGCCTTGAACTTCACGGGGGAAACCTTGCGGGATCCTCAGAAACAAGTTTGTGATTTCTCGAACTAGGGGTTGACAAGGATTTTGGCCCATCTATGCTCTTGTTGTCACAAGCACGAGACGTTTACGTCCGTGATGAATGGCGGGCCTAATCTCTTCGGAGACCGGGGGACCCAATACTTGGGGTGAATCCTTCTTCGGAAGGACGGGCACACTGAACCAGCCCGAACCCGACAGCTAACCTCGGAGGCTGACTGGATCAGCCCGACCGGCGGGAAGCCGGATGCGGACGATTCCATTCCAGAAGGAGGGCGCAATGATTGTTAGTGCGCCGCCAAAGAAGTGCCCGCGTTGTCGCGGCCTGATGATTATCGAGGACGACTGGTACGGCCAGTTCGGGACCTGCGTCGCCTGTGGCTATGTCCACGAGGCTCAGCGCTGCGATCCGAAGGACCTCGAAGAGGAAGAGCGTTTGGCAGCGGGCAAGCAGCGCCGCCGTCAGCCGTCTCACGGTAAGCTCCGCCTCTAACCCGCTCATCGTTTGCACTCGACGCGCGCTCTCGGCCTGGCCGAGGGCGCGTTCGTCGTGTCTGGACGCCCTCCAGGAGCGAGGCGGTAGCCCTTTCCGCGCGGTGGCTCGCGGGGCTATTCTCCCGCGACAGCACCAAATGTCCGGCCACCTCGAGCTGTTGAGTTCTGCGTGGTCGGCACCGCCTGGGAGGCACCCTATGTTCGTCCGGATCTCCTACATGCACCCCAAGGAGGGCCAGGAGGCCCGACTGAAGGAGCTCCTGCAGAAGCTGTCCGCGTACTACCGCGAGCAGCCCGGCTATCAGGGCGGATACATCCTCAACCCCTACGAGCACGCTCCCACTGACGAGCGGCGCTGGGGGCGCGTGGGCCTCTGGGAGACCGAGGACGCTGCCGAGCGCGCGGCACAGGCCGAGCACTCCATGGCGCTCCGCTCGGAGCTGACCCGGGCGGTCGTCGAGGACTCACACTACGAGTTCACCTTCGAGGGAACGCCCGACAACCTGTAGACAGAATCGGGAGTACGGGGCGACTTGTCCTCGTACTCCCTGATGGAAATAGTGCCGTTATCGGGGATTGATGACTGAAACCTTAGGGGTTCTCCCTATGAGGGCGTTCTTAAGGGTTCCGTAGGATGGCCGCGCTGGTGGCGAATCGCGTCACCAAGATCGTGGGTCATGTACCCGGACAGGCAATCCGCGATGGGCGAGGCTAATCCACTTCAGAGCGTGCGCGAAGGCACTCCTTCGTGCGTCCACCACTGGGTCCTGGATGATCCCGACGTCGGCGTCGTCTCCGGCCGCTGTAAGCGCTGCGGTGGCGAGCGCGTCTTCTCCGCTCGCCCTGACGGACTCGACCGCTTCGATGACGACGGCGAGCCTCGGAAGTCCGCCGACGGCTACGCGGCGGATCGGACAGGCTGACCTGCGAACCGATCGCCGGTAGCGCTACTTCACGGGTCGACATCGCGTCGACAGAATCGGTAACGTCGCGACAACGGTCCTCCGGATACTCTGGGGGCGGATGGTGGAGAGATCGATGGATCAGAATGACCGCATGAATGCCCCGATCACGCGAGTGCGCCCGCCCATGCGAGGCGTCTCCCACATCCGGCTCCTGGTCGCTGACGACCACGCGCTGCTTCGGCAGGCGCTGCGGATGCTCCTTGAGGCGCAGGACGGCCTCGAGGTCGTCGGCGAGGCGACCAACGGCCGTGACGCCGTCGACGCGGCGGAACGCCTCCAGCCGGACGTCGTACTGATGGACATGGTGATGCCCGGCCTGAACGGCATCGAGGCGACGCGCCAGATCGTGAAGCGCTCCCCGAGCACGCGCGTCCTGATCCTCACCGCCTACCTCGAGGACGAGAGACTGCTCCAGGCGCTCCGCGCCGGTGCCGCCGGCTACGTCGTGAAGAACTCGGACATGGAGGAGCTCCTTCTCGCGATCCAGTCCGTCCGCCGAGGCAATACGTACTTCTCGACGTCGGTCTCCGACGAGATCTCGGTGAACGACGTGCTGATGCAGGCGAAGCAGCCCGAGGGCAAGACGGGCTACGAGACGCTGACCCCGCGCGAGCGGGAGGTGCTTCAGCTCATCGCTGAGGGTCTGTCCAACCAGGCGATCGGCGACGAACTGGTGATCAGCGTGAAGACGGTGGAGGCGCACCGCGCCCACATCATGACGAAGCTGCACGCGAAAAACCGCACTGACCTCATCCGCTACGCGATCAAGCGCGGGCTGGTCGGCCTCGACTCTTCCGAATCGGACACCCGCGAAGCAATCTAGCGTCACGGCCACCGTCTACTGTCGGCAGCGCCCTGTCAGGGCGCTGCTGAGTTTCTGACGTTCTTCCGATCTCGCGGTTCCGCGACCGAAAATCAAGGTAGCGCGGTCGTCTGCGAACTGGCCGTATGACAACATGCGCAGACCGTGGGGGATGAAATCACGAACGCTCCGTTGGTCCTTGTCGCAGAGGATGAGGAAGGCGTGAGGGCGATGCTCGGCATCGCCCTTCGTGCGGCTGGCTTCAATTCCCTGCTCTGCTCAGACGGTGAGGAAGCCCTCCAGCAGCTCGAGGATGGCCTGGAGCCGGACCTCGTCCTGATGGACGTGCGCATGCCGCGCATGGGCGGCGTCGAGCTAGCCCGCCGCGTGCGCGAGCAGCAGCGGTGGGACCTGATCCCGCTGATCGCGATGTCCGCCTACAGCGACGACCTGCAGGAGCATGAGATCAAGGCGGCGGGGGCTGACGCGTTCTTGCCAAAGCCCTTCACGATCTCTGACCTGCGCTCCATGCTCTCCTCGCTCCTGCCTCGCGACCGTCGCCCCGCCTCCTAGCCCTCGCTCGAGCGCGGCCAGCGAGGGCTGCGGCTAGCCTCGCCCCTTGCCTCCTCACGTCCGGCGTCGCGCCCACCGCGACCTCGTCCGCGTGCCCTCGCTGAGGCCAGATCGAGGTCCCGAGGAAGCTAGGGGTACCCCAGCGAAGCGGTAGGGGCCTTCCCCAATACGGAACGGCGCGGCGCAGCCGAACAATGGCTGCCGACGCAGGTCGACCGCCACGGTCGTGCGTCGGGAGAGCGCCATGATCGTCGTCACCCGCCTCGACCGCAGTGAGTTCGTCCTGAACGCGGAGTTCGTGCAGTCGGTGGAGAGCACCCCCGACACGCACATCGTGCTGTTCAACGGCCACTCGTTCGTCGTGCGCGAGAGTCGCGATGAGGTCGTGCAGCGTGTCCTGGACTACCGCAAGGCGGTCTACGGCGGCATTGGCCGCCCACCCCTGAGCCTGGTCCGGGAGTAGCCCCGAACACTTCGGGAGCGGAGGTCTGCGTTGGGCGCTACCACGATTGCCGGTCTGATCATCGCTGCGGTGGGCATCCTCGGTGGCTACGTCATCGAGGGCGGCTCGATCGCATCCCTGATCAACCTACCCGGCTTCATGATCGTGATCGTCGGCACCCTCGGCGCCACCATCGTGTCCTTCCCGCCCGCGCAACTGAAGTCGATCCCCACCAGTTTCATCCGCACCCTGAAGGGTGGCGACAGCGCCGAGCCGCACGAGATGGCCGCGCACCTGGTGACTATGGCCGACAAGGCGCGTCGCGAAGGCCTGCTCTCGCTCGAAGAGGACGCGCAGTCCATGGCTGACCCCTTCGCCAAGAAGGGGCTGATGCTCATGATCGACGGCACCGACCCCGAGGCGCTCCGCTCGATCCTCGAGATTGAGATCGAGGGCGCGGCGAAGCGCGAGACCGAGAAGGCCGAGGTGTTCAAGGCGGGTTCCGGCTTCGCCCCGACCCTCGGCGTGTTGGGTGCGGTCATGGGCCTGATCACGGTCCTCGGCGGCCTCGGTGGCGATGTCGCCGCCCTCGGTCACGGCATCGCCGTCGCGTTCGTCGCGACGTTCTACGGCGTCGGCTTCGCCAACGTCATCCTGCTGCCGGTCGCGATGAAGCTGAAGTCGATCGCGGGCGAGGAACAGGCGGTCCGAGAGATGGTGCTGGAGGGCATCCTCTCCATCCAGGCCGGCGACAACCCTCGCATCGTGCGCGAGAAGCTCCAGTCGTTCCTCCCGCCGGAGCTGCGCACCACTGAGGACGAGGATGAGGCTGCTGGAGCCGGTCAGGCCGCCGCATGAGCCGCCGATCCAAGGGCCACGCCGAGGAGCATCCGGATGAGCGTTGGGTTATCTCCTACGCCGACCTGGTGACCCTGCTCTTCGGCTTCTTCATCATCCTGTACGCCACCGCTGACGCGAACGAAATCAAGATGGAAGCGCTGGCGCGCGGTCTCGCGGACGCCTTCAACGTGGGCGTCAACGAGGGCGATATCGGCAGCAGCTTCTTCGACGGCGGCACCGGCATCATCCCGGAGCGCAACGTCGCGGGCGCGCTCGACTTCGACCTGGAGCAGATCCGACGGCTCATCGAGGAGCAGTCACTGGAGGCGGGCGTCCAGGGCCAGATCCTGGTCTCGCGCGACGAAGACCGGATCATCATCCGGCTCGCGGACAACCTCGTGTTCCCGTCCGCCAGTGCCGACATCCGCGAGCAGGCGCTCCCTCTCCTCGGAATCGTCGCCAACGCGGTGAACCAGACCAACAACGAGATCCGCGTCGAGGGCCACACGGACAACATCCCGCTCGCGACCGAGAAGTACCCCTCGAACTGGGAGCTCTCTTCCGCCCGCGCGACCGCGGTGCTCCGACTGCTGACCGAGGAACTCGGCGTCGATCCGGCGCGGGCGTTCGCGGCCGGCTTCGGCGAGTACCGCCCGATTGCCTCGAACCTCGCGCCGGAGGGCCGCGCGCTCAACCGCCGCGCGGACATCGTCTTGCTCTATCCGCAGGCCACGGTCCTGCCGGATCCGAGCGAGGCCAACACATTGCCGATCGAAGAGTCGTTCTCCGCGGCTGACGGATCTGGAGCTGCAGATGAATAAGCCAATCGTCCTGGGCATCGGTGGCGCGCTCGTCGGCGTGGTCGTCGCGTTCGCAGCGTTCACGCTTCTGATGGGCGGTGGCGCGGAGCCGGTCGTCGCTGCGCCGCCAACCGAGCCCGTGAACGTCTCCGGCAAACTGGGCCCCCACGTCACCCTGACCGACCGCGTGTTCAACCTGCTGCCGGAGTCTGGTTCGGACAAGACGTACCTGAAGCTCCAGACCGTCATCGAGTTCGAGACCTTCGATCCCCGGTGGGAGAACGTCCTCGCCGGCTGCGGAGACGACGCCCACGGCACGGCCCTCGGCGTGGCGGGCGACCTCATGGTCTCGTCCGTCCCCGGCGCTGCCCCGGCGGCCCCCCTCGAGGGTGCCGCGAGCGGTCCCGCCGTCGACCCGTGCGAGGCCGAGCGCACCGCCCTCATGACCGAGTTCGAGCACGAGATCGGGACCGGCCTCCAACTGATCGAGGATGCCGTAACCACCGTGGTCACCGGCCACACCGTGTCCGAGGTCGTGACGCCAGAGGGCAAGGAGATCCTGAAGGCGGAGATCAAGGCGGCCGTGGATGAGCTGATCCACGAGCCACACGTCTACCGCGTCCTGTTCGTGAACTTCATTACCCAGTAGCGACACCAACTCCCTCGGGCGGTCATGCGACCGCTCCGAGCAGAACCGCGACAACAGGCGACGACGAGGCGACGAGGACAAGATGGCCGAGCAGCGAGCGCTCTCCCAGTGGGAAATTGACGCGCTCCTCAACGACCTGCCGGGCGACGGGGCCGCCGAGGACGATGGTGGCGCTCGGCGCGACCGATCCGCCCTCGCGGCGATCCGTTCGTATGACTTCCGGCGTCCCGACAAGTTCTCGAAGGAGCAGTGGGCGACGCTGCAGTCGATCCACGAGCACTTCGCGCGGATGCTCGGCGCGTCGTTCTCCTCGCGGCTGCGGACCATGGTCTCGGTGCGGCTCTCCAGCCTCGAGCAAGGGCTGTACGAGGAGTGGCAGGTCCAGGTCCCGAACCCGACCATCTGCTACGTCATGTCGATGCGCCCGCTCAGCGGGAACATGGTCGTCGAGTTCAACACTGAACTTGCCGCCGAGGTCGTCGACCGCCTGTTGGGTGGCAACGGCGCGCTCATCGAGCGCGACCGCGAGATGGGCGAGGTCGAGATCGGGCTCCTGCGATCGTTCTCGCGGGTCTTCAGTCTCGCCCTCCAAGAAATGTGGTCCACCGTCCGGCCGGTGGAGCCGACCCTGCAGGATGTCGGCCAGGATGCTTCCCTTATCCAGGTCGCTGGCCCCACCGATGTGGCGCTTACCGCGTCGTTCGAGATGAGCATCGGCAATCACCGCGGGCAGATGTCGCTCTGCATCCCCTACCAGGTGATCGAGCCCCTCACCCCCAGCCTGTCCGCCCAACTCTGGATGACCTCCAGCACGCGCCACGCGCTCAGTGATGACGAACGTCAGGCGATGGAGTCCCTGATCGGGCGGAGCAAGGTCGACCTGTCGGTGGTCCTCGGCGGCGTGGACCTGCCGGCGCGGACAATCGCCGGACTGCAGGAGGGCGACACGTTCGTCCTCGATGCGCGACTCGGTCGCCCGCTCAACGTCGTGATCGGGGAGCGTGCTCGGTTCCTCGCACTTCCCGGCGTGATGGGCAGCCGCATGGGCGTCCAGATCGCCGACATCGTCGATCACGACGACGGCTACCGCGCACCGGTGGCGGGCGTGGCAGTGCTCGACGTGGACCGCGATCAGCCCAATGACACGCCGCCTGAGCACGGACTGTCCGACGAGGACGACCACGCCGAGTAGACGAATGCCGAGCACAGACCGTCCCTCATGCGAGGCACGGCCAGGAATCGATGGGGTTACGACATGGACGAACTGATGCGGAACGCGCTCGGCCGCCACGCGGACGCGCTGGCCGGTGTGGCGAGTGTCGTGCGGGAGCAGGTGCTCACGGGCGTCGAGAGCCTCACCACGGCCCGTCCCTCGCTCTCGGACATCTCGTTCGGCGCGGCCGATGCGCTGAGCCTCGAAGCTGAGTTCGAGGACGTCCCTCACGTCGGCATGGACCTGACGCTTACGGCACCCTCGGGTGGCCGCTTCGCCGCTGCGATGATCGTCCCGCTCCCCGACCTCGGCGGTCTGCTGGGGATCGAGACGGGCGCTGAGCAGATGGCTGACTCGGACTTCGCGAACGCCCAGATCCAGGTCATCTCCGGCGCCATGCGCGAGTACTTCGACCTCCTCGGGATGACGCTCTTCCAGGACGACCTGAGTGGCATCGAGATCGTCCCCGCCGAGGCGCGCGTCGGCGACGCCTCGACGACGATTGGCCTCGTGCAGGAGGCTGCCGCCGGCAGCCCCGTCGTCCGCATCGACCTCGGTCTGGGGCTCCCGAACGGCGAGCTCGCCCGTGTCGTACTGCTGCTGCCGCAGACGTTCCTCGACGCTGTCGGTGACGTGCTGGGTAGTGCGAGCGCCGCCGTCGAGGCGCCGACCCCATTCCGAGCCGCGCCTGAGGGCGTCCCCGCCGGGACGGCGATGCCGTCCGCGGAGGACGACGGACTCCCGTTCGGCCTCGATAGCGATCTTGAGTCAGACCTCGGGAACGTCTCACCCTTCCGTCCCGCCGGGACGTACGGCGCCGGCGCACGAGAGGACGTCGAGGTGCACCCGGTGCGGTTCCCCCCGCTGAGCGAACCGGCCCACATGTCCTCGGAGCGTCGATCGCTCGAACTGATCATGGACGTCTCGATGCGGGTCACGGTCGAACTCGGCCGCGCCTCCCTCACCGTCGAGGACGTCCTCGGCCTCGGGCCGGGCAGCGTCGTGGAGCTGAACAAGCTCGCCGGCGAGCCGGTGGACGTGATGGTGAACGACCAGCTCATCGCCCGCGGCGAGGTGGTCGTCGTCGACGAGAACTTCGGCGTCCGCGTCACGGAGATCGTCTCCCCGCGTCGCCGAGCGCAGGCGATGGGGGCCTAGCGATGAGCGCAATCAAGGCGATGAAGGCCAACGCGGCGCTGTCGCGCATCTCCGCTCTCGCCCTCGGCGCGGTCGTGGCCCTCGGCGGGCTCGCTACGGCGTCCGCGCAGGAAGCGACCGACGAGGTTGGATCGCAGGTGACCTCGTTCGGCGTCGGCGACTGGCTCAACCTCGGCCTGCGCCTCGCCCTCGTGATCGGCGTGATCTGGGCGGCCGTCCATGGCCTGCGCTGGTACGTGCGTCGCATGAACCGAGGCGGCTCGCGGGGCGGCATCCGCGCCCTCGAGGTGCTCGAGACGCACACACTCGGCCCGAACCGCACGCTGCACCTGGTCCGCCTCGGCGACCGCGCCGTCCTCGTGGGCGCGACGCAGGAGCGCATCACGCAACTCCTCACGGTCGACGACCCCGAGGAGTTCAAGCGCATCGTCGAGACCCCGGACGACGCCGCCGAGCTCGACATTGTGACGCGCACGGCACGCACCGCACCAGGCCTCTCGGTCCTCTCGACCCTGCGTACCGGCCTGGTGGCGATGCGCGCCAACCAGGTGCAGATGAGCGACCGCATCAAGGCCCAACGAGACATCGAACGCGAAGTCCGAGGCGAGCAGCGCGCCGCGCGTCGGACGGCTCGCTCCCGTCCCGTTGGGAAGCAGGCAGTCGCCGCCGACCTCGAGCAGATCGAAGACGCTTCCGCGGTCGCGAAGGGCCCGCGCTTCGGCGCCCTGAAGGGTGTCCTCGCGCGGGCGCAGCGCCCGGCTCGCGCATCGCGTCCGGCACCCCGCACCTCCGAGGAGATCATCCAGGCCGCGGCGGAGGAGCGAGAGTCCCTCTTCGACCGCGCCCTCGCGAGCATCGATGCGATCGAGATCGCGCAGAACAGCTCGATCCCGGGTTCGACCGCTGCGGGCGCTCGCGCTCGCGCCTCGTACGGGGCGGCCCGTGGGGATACGCGTGAGAGCGGTCGTGCGACCCAAGGCTCCGGCCGCACGCGCGAGGCTCAGATGGCGGACCTGCAGCGCGCGATCGCCCAGGCCCGAAAGACCGCGAGCTAGCCCGTGGACTCGAACGGAGCAGACAGCGGACGGCAGTGGCCGTACCGCCGGGGACGCGTGACGCGTCGCTCGGCGGCCCTCGCTCTCGGGCTGGGGGTGCTGCTCGTGTTCTCGAGTGGGTGCATGGCTGCGGACGGATCGGTCGTTGCGCCGGGCCTCGGTCAGGAGTCGGTGGACGATCCTTCGGGGCGAGCGACGGGCGTGCAGCTCCTGTTGCTGCTCACGACGCTGTCGCTCGCGCCGGCGCTGCTGATCATGGTGACCTCGTTCACTCGCATCGTGATCGTGCTGTCGCTGGTCCGGAACGCCATCGGCGTGCCGCAACTGCCGCCGAACCAGGTGCTCATCGGCATCGGGTTCCTGCTCACCGTGTTCGTCATGGCGCCGGTGTGGACGACGGTGAACAAGGAAGCGCTGCAGCCGTACCTCAACGGCGAGATCGGACAGTCCGAGGCGCTCGACCGCGCCGAGGGGCCACTGCGGACGTTCATGCTGGCGCAGACGCGGGAGTCGGACCTCGAGCTCTTCGTCGGGCTCTCGCAGGACACGCGTCCCGCGAACGTGTCCGAAGTGCCGACCTACGTGGTCATCCCGGGCTTCATCGTGAGCGAGCTCAAGACGGCGTTCCTCATGGGGTTCGTCATCTTCATCCCGTTCCTGATCATCGACATCGTCGTCTCATCGGCGCTGCTGTCGATGGGAATGATGATGCTGCCCCCGGTCGTCGTCTCGCTGCCGTTCAAGATCCTGCTGTTCGTCTTGGTGGACGGATGGGCCCTGATCATCGGTTCGCTCGTTAGATCCTTCGTCGTCTGAACCACGCCTCCGTATAGGGGTTCACCCGGAAACCGGGCGGGCCTGATTGGACTACTCCCTCCGTGAACGACGCACAGGTCATCACCCTTGCCCAGGACGCGCTCATGACCACGCTGCTGGTCTCCGCGCCGATCCTCGTGGTGTCGCTGGTGATCGGCATGCTCGTCTCGGTGTTCCAGGCGATGACGCAGATTAACGAGGTCACGATGACCTTCGTGCCGAAGATCCTCGGCGTGTTCGCCGTCTCGGCGCTCCTGGGGCCGTGGATGATCGGCACGATGGTGAACTACACCATCCGCCTGCTCGAGACCCTGCCGGACCTGGCGCGCTAGTGCTGTCCCAGGTGTTCTCCGTCTCGCCGGAGTGGTCGGCCTACTTCCTCCTCGTGATGGCGAGGCTGACCGCGGCGTTGGTCTCGGCGCCGCTGTTCGGCGCGCGCAGCCTCCCGATGCACACCAAGATCGGGTTCGCGATCGTCCTCTCGCTCATCGTGCTGCCCCTCAGCTCCAAGAACATCGAGGGCGCCCCGACCGACCTGTTCACGTTCGCCTCCGCCTTCGGCATGGAGGTCATCCTCGGCATCGCGATCGGCGTCGGGGTGATGCTCGTGTTCCAGGGCCTGGAGATGGCTGCCTCGCTGGTGAGCGTGCAGATGGGATTCGGGATCGGGCAGATCTTCGATCCGATCAGCGGCCAGATGAGCGGCACGATGGAGCAGTTCTACCGCGTGCTGATCACCCTGGTCTTCTTTGCCATCAACGGCCACTACCTCGTGATCATGGGCTTCCTCCGCACCTTCGAGGTGGTCCCACCCGGCGAGGCGACAATGACCTCGATCGCGGGTGACCAGGTCGTTCCGTTCTTCAGCACGCTGCTGGTCTCCGCGGTGCAGATCGCGCTGCCGGTCTTCGGCGCGCTGGTCCTCGCGGACTTCGCGATGGCGATGGTGAACCGCACCGTGCCGCAGATGAATGCCCTCGTCGTCGGCTTCCCGCTCAAGATCGGTGTCGGCCTCATCGTCCTCGGCGCGTCGACGCCGATGCTGGTCGCCTTCCTCGGCGCCACGATGGGCCGCGCGCTCGTCGATGTGAACTCGCTGGTGGTGCGCTGATGGCTGCTGGCGAAAAGACCGAGGCGCCTACCCCACGCAAGCAGGAGGACGCGCGCAAGAAGGGTCAGGTCGCGCACTCTCGCGAGGTGGACAGCGCGATCGTGCTGCTTGGCGTGATCGGCGTGTTCCGCTTCGGCGGGCCCTACATGTGGCATCAGCTCGAGGCACTCACGGTCGACACCTGGGCCCACCTCGGGCGGAACCCGGTCTCCATCGAGCTCACGGCGGACATGGGCCTGATGCTGCTGGGCCGCTCGATCATGCTGTTGCTGCCGCTGATGGGCACGGTCATGGTCGTGTCGGTCATCGGCGGGATGGCGCAGACGGGTGGACCGCTCTTCTCCGGTGAGGCGGTCAAGCCGCAGTTCAAGCGACTGAACCCGATCCAGGGCGGCAAGCGCTTGATGGCCTCCCGCCAGGCGTACGTGAACCTCGCGAAGTCGCTCATCAAGTTCGTCGTGCTGGGAATCGTGGGCTACATGGTCTTCATGTCCCACTGGGACGACATCACCACGATGGGCTTCCAGGCCGGCCTCCGCGACTCGCTCACGATCCTCGTGACTGTCTCGTTCGACCTCGTCACGAGGATGTCGCTGGTCATCCTCGCGATGGCGGTCGCGGACTTCATCTTCCAGCGCTCGGACCACACCCGGCAGTTGCGCATGACGCGCCAGGAGGTGATGGACGAGCACAAGCAGAGCGACGGCGATCCGCAGATGAAGGCGGCGATTTCGAGGCAGCGACGCAAGCTGATGTCTCGGATTATGGAGTCCGTCCCGAAGGCGGACGTGGTGATCGTCAACCCGACGCATTACGCCGTGGCGCTGAAGTACGACCCGGCATCCTCGAACGCCCCGGTCGTGCTCGCGAAGGGGATGAACCTCGTCGCGCTGAAGATGCGCGAGGTCGCCGAGGAACACGGCATCCCCGTCATCCAGAACCCGCCGCTGTGCCGCGCCATCTACAAGGCCGCGCACATCGGGCAGGAGATCCCGACCGACCTCTACGAGGCCGTCGCGGAGATCCTCGCGTTCGTCTACCGGCTGCGCACCAGCGGTGCGCTGCGGGCGACGGCGTAACGAGAGCACGAGAGCAGGAGCGCGCGCATGGCAGCAACAGCTACCGCCCCGGCCAGTGGAGGCCGAGCCAGCATCCTCGACATCCTGACCAAGAATTCAGATGTCGCGATGGCGGTCGCGGTCATCATGATCCTCGCGCTCATGGTGATCCCGCTGCCGCCGGTGCTGCTCAGCCTGCTGATCGTCACCAACATCGCGCTGGCGATCACGATCCTGCTGATCTCCATGTACACGCAGGACGCGCTCTCGTTCAGCGTGTTCCCGTCGCTGCTGCTGCTCACCACGCTGTTCCGCCTCGGGATCAACATTGCATCGACGCGGCTCATCCTGCTGCAGGGGAACGCGGGCTCGGTCATCGATGCGTTCGGCGAGTTTGTCATCGGCGGCTCGCTGGTAGTCGGCATCGTGGTGTTCCTCATCCTCCTCGTGATCCAGTTCGTCGTGATCACGAACGGTGCCGGCCGCGTCGCCGAGGTGGCTGCGCGCTTCACCCTGGACGCGATGCCCGGCAAGCAGATGTCGATCGACGCGGACCTCAACGCCGGCCTCATCACCGACACCGAGGCGAAGGAGCGCCGCGCGCGCATCTCGTCGGAGGCCGACTTCTACGGTGCGATGGACGGCGCCTCGAAGTTTGTGAAGGGCGATGCCATCGCGGGGCTGATCATCACGTCGATCAACCTCATCGGCGGGATGACCATCGGCATGATGCAGTTGGGCCTCGCGCCGGGTGATGCCGTCAGCGAATACTCGATCCTCACTGTTGGCGACGGCTTGGTCTCGCAGATCCCGGCGCTCCTCATCTCGACGGCCACGGGCATCATCGTGACCCGCGCCGCCTCCTCGGACTCGCAGCTCGGGTTGAACATCGGCTCGCAGATCTTCGGGAACCCTCGCGTGCTGTTCATCGTGGCCACAGTGCTGGCTGGATTCGGCCTAACACCGGGACTTCCCCGATCCCCGTTCCTGATCATCGCGGCCATGATGGCTGGGGCGGGCTTCCTGGTCCGAGAGCGCCAGAAGACGCAGCTCGTGCAGGACGCCGAGGCGAAGGAAGCCGAGCAGGCCGAGGAGTCGCAGAGCGTCGACTCGGTGGTCTCCGTCCTTCGTGTCGATCCCCTGGAGGTCGAGGTGGGCTACGGCCTGATCCCACTGGTGGACGACGAGCGCGGCGGCAGCCTGCTGAACCGCATCACGATCATGCGCCGTCAGACCGCGCTCGAGATGGGCATCGTGGTCCCGATGATCCGCATCCGCGACAACCTTGCGCTGGGCGCACACCAGTACGTCGTGCGTCTGCGCGGGATCGAGATCGGCGGCGGCACGCTCTACGTGAACAAGTTCCTCGCGATGGACTCCGGCCTCGCGACCGGCGACATCGAGGGTGAGGCGACGGTGGAGCCCGCGTTCGGGCTGCCGGCGCGGTGGATCGTGGGCCAGGACAAGCAGCAGGCCGAGCTGATGGGGTACACGGTCGTCGACCCGGCGTCGGTGCTCATCACGCACCTGAGCGAGCTCATCAGCCGGCACGCGCCGGAACTGCTCTCACGCCAGGACACGCAGGGGCTGTTGGATCACCTCAAGCAGGAGTACCCCGCGGTCGTCGAGGAGCTCATCCCGGGCGTCCTCACCGTCGGCGAGGTGCAGGGCGTCCTCCAGCTACTGCTGTCCGAGGGCGTCTCGGTCCGCGACATGGTCAGCATCGCGGAGACCCTCGCGGACCTCGGCCGGCAGAGCAAGGATGTCGAAGCCCTCGCGGAGGGCGTGCGGCAGGCGCTGGCGCGCCAGATCACGATGCAGCACCGGGCTGCCGACAGCCGGCTGCACGCGATCACGCTGAACCCGCGCCTAGAGCAGACCCTCGCGCAGTCCCTGACGCAGACCGATGCCGGCGTCGCCCTCGTGGTGTCGCCGGACCTCATGCAGCGGTTGATGAACCGGGTCGCGGCGCAAATGGAACTCGCCGCCGCCTCCGGGACACAGCCGGTCCTGCTCACGTCGACTCGCATCCGGCGGCCACTCCGCCGGTTGCTCGAACGTTCGCTCCCAACCCTGGCCGTCATGTCGTTCGCGGAAGTCGCGCGCGAGGTGGAGGTCGAGGCAGTCGGACAGGTGGAGGTGGATCATGCAGCAGCAGCCTAAGCGCTTCCAGGCGCCCACGATGGCCGAGGCCTACGACCAGGTACGTCGCGAACTCGGTGAGTCCGCGGTCATCCTGTCGACCCGCAAGGCGTTCGCCCCCGGACTCTTCGGCCAGCCCGGCCGGCAGTTCGTCGAGGTCGTCGCCCGCATCCCGCAGGAGCCCGCCGCGACCCGCGAGCAGCGCCCGACGCTGGACCAGGACGAGGCTGCGCATGACCTGGTGCGCTCGATCGCGGAGGCGACCGCCTCGGCGCCGCTTGCCGCGCACGAGGGCCCCTTCGCCGGCTTCCAGCAGGTGGCGTCGCCCGACGACCTTCCTGCTCCCGCGCGCACCGGCCGGAAGCGCGCCGCCGCGAGCAGCTCACCGATCGAGGGCACGCCCTCCCGCGAGGCTGGAGCGACGCCGCTTCCGATGCCGTCAGCCACGAGTGAAGAGCCGTGGAGCCGCCAGCTCGACCAGATGCGCACGATGCTCGAGCAGCTCGTGACCGAGCGCCTCGACCAGCGCCTCGACGGCGGCCCCTCCGTGCTGCGTGAGATGAAGGAGCGGCTCGTCCGCTACGGCGTCACGCCCGCCCTCGCCGCCGGACTCCTGAACGATGTGGACACGGCGACCGCTCGTGACGAGCAGGCGCTCGCGTCGGGCGTGGAGCACCGGCTGGCCGGGAAGCTCCCACCGCCGGTGCGCATGAACGTCCGACGCCAGCGCGCGATCTTCCTCGTGGGGCCCGGCGGCGCCGGCAAGACCACGATGGCGATTCGCATGGCGCTGGACCTGCAGCGACAGGGTGTGAACGCGGTCATCGCTGGCACTGACGTCAACCGCGCCGGCGCTCCGCAGCAGTTGACCGCCTTTGGCGCGGTCACGGGCCTCGACGTGCGCCTCTGCTACGCGCCCGGGGAGCTCGTCGACATCCTCGAAGAGCCGGGCGTAGACGTCGTCATCGTTGACACGCCCGGCCACAACGGCCTGCGCCGTGACCGCATGGCGGAGCTCTCCTCCTTCCTGCAGGCCGCGCGTCAGCGTCAGGTGTTGCTCACCGTGCCCGCCACGATGAAGGGCTCCGACCTCACCGAGGTGGTCTCCGCCTTCAGCGCGGTCGGCCTCGATGGTGCGGTGGTGACCCGCTGCGACGAGACCTCGCACTTCGGCCACCTGGCAGGCGTGCTGATCGAGGCGGCCGTCGGGCTCGCCTACACCACGCGCTCGGACCAGGTCAGCGATGCTCCCGCCGCCGGGGACAACCTCGCATTCGCCGAGGCGATCGTGCGGGCGCAGTGGCCGGCGGCACAGCCGGTGACCGAGGCCCGACGCCCGGCTGCGGGCCGCACGCTGGCGAAGGTGGGGTAGTCACCGAGGATGCCGGCGTTCATCGACCTCCAGCCCGGGACACGGATCAAGGTGTCGCCTCCGGGCGACCCTTTGGGCGCCTCGTACGAGGCGACCGTCCGTGCCGTGCTGCCCTCGCAGCTGCGGCTGGGCCTACCTCGCCGTGAGCACGAGGTGCTCGAGGTGGCTCCCGGCGACGAGCTGACGATGTTCACGATGCTGCACGGCCGCGTGCTGCGCTTCCGGTCGTCGGTCCGCCTCGTGGAGGTCGACAACGACTCGTTCTTCATCGACGTGCCTCGCGAGGCGGAGAAGGCCGAGCGGCGCGAGTTCTACCGGCTGCCGGTGCGGATCGCCCCACGCCACGCAGCCCGCCTGGACGACGCCGGCAATGAGGTACAGCCTCTGCAGGCCGTCATCCTCGACCTCAGCGGAGGTGGGGCGATGCTCCAGAGCCGCGAGTTCGTCGCGGCGGGGACGCGCATGCGCGTGGTGTTCGAGCTGGATGGCGACCCGTTCGAGATGGACATGGCCACCCTCGTGCTGTCGTGTAGCCGGCCGACCGCCAATGCCCAGCACTATCGGCTCCACTGTCAGTTCCTGGAGCCCAACCGGTCCGAGATGGAGCGGCTGATCCGATTCGTCTATCGCCAGCAGGCCGAGCTGCGCCGGAAGGGCGTGATCTAGTGCTGATCCTGCGCGTCGGGCTCTACGTCTCCATCGCCCTCGCGGTCCTCGCGACGTGGACTTCCTCGTCGGCGGGATACCCGATCGAGGTGGCGATGGTGCGGGGCCTGCTCGCGTTCATGGCGGGCAGCCTCGTGTCCTACGTCGCGGAGCTCGTCGTGATGACGGCGCCCCCTCCCGTCCAAGCCAACGACCACGCCCAGCATCACGCAGATCACGTCGAGTACGCCGATGACGACGACGGGGACGAGTACGACGAACGAATGGAACCGGTGAGCCTCCCCGCAATCCGGAACGAGCGCGACACAGAGCGCGATGCAGCCCTCGACGACAGTCGAGCGGCGTAGCCTGAGGACGGCGTTCCATGCCAAACCCAAGACCCAGCGCAAACCGAAGCTCCGGCCAGGCCGCGCCGAAGGACGCGCCGAGCCGTCCGAAGCGCGCCGCAGCACCTCGCAGCGCGGACAACGCCGGCGCCCCGCCATCGGCTCCGAAGTCGCGCGCCAAGCTCGCGGTCGTTGAGCCGGGGGAGCGCCAGCGCCTGAACCAGGAACTGTGGGTGCGCTTCTATGAGGGCCATGACCCGGCGGTCCGCGAGCAGTTGATCCTGCAGTACGCGCCCCTCGTGAAGTACGTCATGGGGCGGCTGGCGATCTCGTTGCCCGCGATCCTGGACTACGAGGACATCCTCTCCTTCGGCACGATCGGCCTCATCGAGGCGGTCGAACGCTTCGACCACACCAAGGGCGTGAAGTTCGAGACGTACGCGATCGCGCGCATCCGCGGCGCCATCATCGATGCGCTTCGATCGCTGGACCGCCTGCCTCGATCCGTGCGCCAGAAGGCGCGCAACGCGAACGAGGCGATCCTCCGCCTCACGAACGAACTCGGACGCGACCCGACCGACGAGGAGGTCGCGGAGGCGATGGGCATCGCGCCCGACGCCTACCGGCAGGCCCAGGTGGAGTCATCCTGGATCACGGTTTCCCTGGACACCCTGGGCGTCAGCGACGGCGAAGAAGACACGGGCGGAGCGATGTCCGTGGCGGATCCGGACGGCGAAGACTTCTCCGCCGACATGGAACGTCAGGAACTCATAGGTGATCTCGCGTTCGCGATTAGGGATTTGCCTGATCGGGAGCAGCTCATCCTTTCGCTCTACTACAAGGAGGAGCTGACCATGCGCGAGGTCAGCGAGGTGTTGGGCATCTCCGAGTCGCGCGTTTGTCAGCTACACGCACGAGCGCTGACCAGGCTCCGAGCCGGAGTCACCAGCCGACAGCAGGGACAGGCAGCATGAGCGTCTCCCCGGCCATCCTCCTCATTACCCTCGCGGTGGGCGTGCCGCTGATGCTGCTCGCCCTCGGCGTCCTCTACCACGCCTACCTCTACAGCCGGCAGCCTATCGACGCGCTCGAGGAGCATGTGGACTCGCTGGCGACCGAGTCCGCCGAGGACCTGCTGTTCGCACTGCAAGAGGCCGTCGACGAGATGCAGGCTCAGCTCGCCTACCAGCGCGAGACCCTGGCGGGGATGCTCAGCGAGCGGCCGCAGCCCGCCTTCGCGACCGTCGCGCCGCTCTCCCTCGAGATGGACGACGACCGACCCACCGCCGCCGGTGAGTTCGTCGCTCGCACGCAGGGCGCGGGTCAGGCGCCGACGAGCACGTCCGTGGCTGGCGTCCGCGCACAGATCGCCCAACTCGCCGAGGCCGGCATGTCCGATCGGGCCATCGCCCGGGAGCTTCACATTGGGCTCGAAGAGGTGCGCATCGCACGCATGGTGGGCCGTCAATCATGATCCTCGGCTTCCGCAGTCCCTTGCGTAGCCCGGCACTCCGAGGTCTCACGCCCCGACGTTCGGCCATGCGAGCGATCGCGGCTGCGACGATCCTCGGGGCGGTCGCCCTCGTCGCTCTGCCGGATGCAGTCCGGGCCAACGGTGTGCCGGTGACGGTGGAGCTGTCCTACATCGACCTCTCGAACTGGGGCCCGCAGGACGCCTCGGGCAGTGCGGAGCTGATCTTCGCCGAGGGCATCGTCCGCATCGAGGCGGATGGCCTGCCGGTACTGGAGGACTCCCTCTACCAGGCGTGGCTCGTGAACTCCGAGGCCGGCGACGCCATCTCGGCGGGGCGGTTCAACGCCAGCGCTGCGGGACACGTCGACTTTGAGGGCTCCCTCCCGCCGATTGCCGACTTCGGGTTCGACCTCCTCATCCTCACGGCCGAGCCGGAGCCGGACGACGCACCCCAGCCGACCGAGCAGCGTTCCATCGGTGGGTACTTCTCGCTGATCGGTGTCGCCGGCATCGACGGGCAGGGCGGCGACGCACAGCAGGGGGGCAGCCTCCAGGCCCCGGGCTCATTGCCGAACACGGGTGACCCCGCCTTCATCACCGACATGATCCGCGTGGCCGCACTCGCGATGGCGATGGCGCTCTCCGTGGTCGTTGGTCTGCGCTTGAGCCGGAGGCCCGCATGATCCGTGCGCTCTACACCGCCGCTTCGGGAATGCTCCTCGGCATGCGCCAGCAGGACGTGGTCGCAGACAACATCGCGAACTCCTCGACGGTCGGGTACAAGGCCGACCAGTCGGCGCAGACCGCCTTCGCGGGCGTGCTAGCTCGGCGCAGCATCCCCGCTGAGGGCCCCGTCCCCGGTCGCTTCGACGAGGTGATCGGGCAGGTCGGTACCGGCGCGTTCGTGGAGAACGTCCGCACGTTCCTCGGGCAGGGCTCGGAGCGCGAGACCGGCTCGGCCCTGGACGTCATGATCCGCGGCGACGGGTTCTTCGTCGTCGAGACGGAGGAGGGCATCCGCTACACGCGTGATGGCCACCTCGACCGCGACGAGAACGGCCGTCTGATCAGCGCGGACCGCGCGTTCATCCTCGATGAGAACGGCGAGCAGATCACGCTGGAGTCCGACAAGATCCGCATCCGCATGAACGGCGATGTCGTGCGGCTGGTCGAGACCGAGATCCCGCAGCCCGACGGCTCGGTGTTCATCGACGTGACCGAGGACCTCGTGGCGAAGCTGGGGGTCGTCAGCCTCCAGGCGGAGGACCTGATCCGCGCCGGCCAGTCGAAGTTCACCGTGCCCGATGGCGCCGCCATCACCCCGGTCGACCTCGAGGCGGGCGATGCGTTCCTCATCCAGGGGTCACTGGAGGAGGCGAACGTCAACATCGGCCAGACCGCGACGCAGATGTACTCCGTGGCGCGGACGTTCTCGTCCAGCCAGCGCGTGTTCTCCGAGATCAACAAGACCCTCGAGACGGCAGTCTCCGACCTCGGTCGGATGTAGGAGACGCGAAATGTCCCTCTCACTCGACGCCGCCGTCTCTGGCATGCAGCAGCAGCAGAAGAACATCGAGGCGATCTCCAACAACCTGGCGAACGTGAACACGACCGGCTACAAGCGGGTCAAGATCCACTTCCAGGACATCCTGAACTCCTCCTCGGTCTTCGCCGCGATGACGACGGGCACCGTCGACCAGCGCGACGTCGCCGAGTCGTCCGGGGTGTCGACGGCGGCGATGACGCGCGACTTCGTGCAGGGCACGCTGCAGCCGACCGGCCGCCAGATGGACTTCGCCATCAACGGCGATGGCTTCTTCCGTGTCCGGCTCGACGACGGCTCGCTGGCATACACCCGCTCCGGCGTCTTCATGTTGGACGGCGACGGCAAGGTCACGACAGCCTCGGGCGAGTTGCTCGACCCGCCGCTGGCGCTGCCCCCGCGCTTCCAGGGCCTCCGTATCGAGACCAACGGCGAGGTGTCCGTGATCCGCGACTACACGGACGCGGAGCTCGCAGCCCTCGGCCCGTTCGATGCCCGCGACGGCATCCGCGAGGTGGTCGGCAACCTCGAGCTCGCCCGGTTCACGAACCCAGCGGGCCTCGAGTCGATCGGCAACAGCCGCTATCGCGAGACCGCGGAGTCGCAGCCGCCGATCAACGGGACGCCCGGACAGGACGGCATGGGGACGGTGTTCTCCGGCTGGCTGGAGGCGTCCAACGTCGACATTGCTACAGAGATGACCGGCCTGGTGATGGCCAAGCGCGGTTACCAGTTGAACCTCGTCGCCTTCCGGACGATCGAGGAGATGCTCACGCAGGCGAACGACGTCACCGTCTAAGCCAGCGAGAGAGAAGGCACGACCATGGTCCAGCCGATTAGTTCCCACGACGCCAGCGGCATCTACCGCCGGCAGGTCACCAGCGCCGAAGCCGCCGAGGCAGCCGCGAACGCACGCCGCAACGGCGCGAACGGCGGCGTTGGCCGGCGCACTGACCAGGTCACCCTCTCCGAGGGCGCTCGCGAGTTCGGGCGGATCATGGACGCCGTGAAGGACGCGCCCGAGGCGCGCGAGTCGCGTGTTGCCGACCTGAAGTCGCGCATCGCGTCCGGCCAGTACGAGGTCGACTACTTCGGCCTCGCCAGCCTGCTCCACGACCGCGGTGTCGGATCGTGAACCGGGCCGAGTTGACCTCGGGAGCCGCCGCGCTGAGTGACGTGCTCGCGGGCCAGCGCGACCTCTACCGGTCGCTCGTCGGGATCGCGACGAGCGAGCAGGACGCCATCGTCGCTGCCGATGTCGAGCGCCTGACGCAACTCCTCGAGCAGAAGGAGAACGTCCTCGACCACCTCCGCGCGCTCGAGACCGAGCGGATGACCGCCCTCGTCGCGATCGAGATGGCCACCGGCATCGCCGCCGAGGGCGCCACGATCTCCGAGATCGCCGCGCACCTCCCCGTCGCGGCCGCCGAGGACCTCCAGCGCATCGGGCGCGAGCTCAAGGCCGAGGCAGTCGCACTCGAAGAGGCGCACGCCGTGAACGCCCACCTGCTGCGGAACAGCCGGTCACTCATCGACCGCTGGATCAACTACCTGCGCACCGTCCTGGCGGGCTCCCTGTACACGAGCGAGGGCGACAGCCCCGCCGTGGCCGGTGGCCGCACGCTGGACCGATCGGCCTAGGCGAGAACCGATGGCCATCTCGATCGGCCTCAACTCGGCGGTGCAGTCGCTCCTCGCGCATCAGCAGGCGATGGACGCTGTCACGCACAACATCGCCAACGTGAACACGCCCGGCTACAGCCGCCAGCGCATTCACCTCGGAGCGGTCGCGCCAGCCGGTAGCTCCGGCGTGGGTCAGGGCGTCGAGGTGCTGAGCGTCGAGCGCGTGCGCGACCTGTTCATCGACTTCCAGATCCGATCGCAGAGCCACTCCGCTGGCGACTACTCCGCCCGTGCGGACTCGCTGAACCTCGTCGAGCTCGCGTTCGGCGAGCCGAGCGACAACGGGCTGCGCGCCGTCCTCGGTCAGTTCTTCAACGCCTGGCGCGACCTCTCCAACGCGCCCGAGCAGAGCGCGGCCCGTAGCGCGGTGGTGCAGGCCGGCGAGACGGTCGCCTTCGTCGCGCAACGCCTCGCGACCTCGATGTCCGAGATCCGCGCCGACGCGAACACGCGCCTCGAGGCGTCAGTGGGCGAGATCAACGACCTCGCGAAGCAGGTCGCGGCCCTCAACCAAAGCATCATCGAGGTGCGCGCGACAGGGGACCCGGCCGCCGACCTCACCGACAAGCGCGACCTCGCCCTCGACCGGCTGTCGCAACTGACGGACCTCCGCACGATCCAGCACGACGACGGGCACGTCGACGTGTTCATCGGTGGGCGCTCGCTGGTGCAGGGCGTGAAGGCCAGCGAGATCGACCTCGTCATCAACCCCCTCAACCAGAACTTCTACGACGTCCAGTGGGCGCAGGACGGCGCCACCGTTGCCTCCCAGAGCGGCGAGGTCGGCGGGCTCCTCCACCAGCGCGATACTGACCTCCCGGCGCGCATGGCTGACCTCAACACGCTCGTGGCGCAGGTGATCACCGACGTGAACGCGGTGCACGCTGCCGGCTTCGGGCAGGACGGCGTCACCACCGGTACGGCGTTCTTCACCGGCACCGACGCCACCGACATCGCCGTCAACGCCGCCGTCAGTGGCGACCTCGGACTCGTTGCCGCTGCCTCGGCCGGGGGCGCGCCCGGCGACGGCTCGGGCGCGCTCGCGCTCGCCGACCTGCAGCGGGCCACCAACCTCACGGGCGGCAGCCAGACGTACGAGGCGTACTTCAACGGCATGCTTACGCGCCTCGGCGTCTCGGTCCGCGACGCGTCCGGCACGTCGCAGGCACAGGCCGCGACCATCGCCCACCTCGATCAGCTCCGCGCGAGCGTCTCGGGCGTGAGCCTCGATGAGGAGATGGTCGCGATGGTCCAGTACCAGAAGGGGTACGAGGCCGCCGCGAAGGTCATCTCCACGATCGACGACATGATCGAGCAGTTGTTCGCGATGGTGGGCTAGCCATGCGCATCAGCAACCGCAGCATCCACAACCGCCTCCTGATGCACATCCAGCAGGCGACGGGTCGCTTGAACGAGACGCAGGAGCGTGTCGCGAGCGGCCGCAAGATCAACCGGCCCTCCGATGACCCGTTCGCCACCGCGCGCGCCCTCGACGCCCGCTCGAAGCTGGACACGGTGGGGCAGCGCATCCGCACGGCAGACCTCGCGGTCACCGAGCTCAGCGTCGTGGAGTCCTCGCTCACCGCGCTCGGCAGCATCATGACACGCGCGCAGGAGTTGGCGGTGCAGGCCGACTCCGCTGCGGTCCCGGCCGACGCGCGGGCGCAGATCGCCACCGAGGTCGAGCAACTCCTGAGCCAGGCGCTCGCGATCGCGAACACCACCTACTCCGGACGCAGCCTCTTCGGTGGGCACCAGGGCGGCGAGGCGTTCACGCCCGACGTGCCGGCGAACCCGACCGCGTTTACGTACAACGGAGATACCGGACAGGTGCTCCGCGAGATCGGTGACGGCGAGTCCGTCGCCGTGAACATCGATGGCGAGCCGCTCTTTGACGGCATCTTCGCCTCCCTGATTTCGTTCCGCGACGCGCTGCAGTCCAACGACCGCACCGCGATCAACCTCGCGTCCGGCGACATCGGCCGCGAGATCGACACCATCCTCACCAACCGTGGCGAGGTAGGCGCGCGGATGCGACGCCTCGAAATGACCTGGGACCGGCTGAGCGAAGAAGAACTCGCACTGCGGACCACCATCTCCGGACTGGAGGAGGTGGACCTGACCCAGGAAGTGGTTGAGCTCCAGATGCGGGACACGGCGTTCCAGGCGGCGCTCTCTGCGACCGCCCGTTCGCTGGGGCCGAGTTTGATGGACTTCTTGCGCTGATTCGCGTGGGACTGATTCCAGTGTGCAGAGCGGGGCCAGACACCCCGCGAGGAGGACAACATGCAGGTGAAGACGAACTTCCTCGGTGTCGAGGAAACGATCGAGGTCACGGAGGAGCAGATCTTCTCCTTCGACCCGGGCATTGGCGGCTTTGAGTCGCTGCGCCGCTACGCGCTTATCCCGGAACAGGACTCGCCCGTCGAGTGGCTGCAGTCGCTGGATGACGCCGACGTCGCGTTTGCGCTCCTCGAGCCGTTCGCGTTCAAGCCGGACTACGCCTTCGAGCTGTCCGATGCGGACGCTGCCGCCCTCGGGATGCGCGAGGCGCAGGACGGCCTCATTCGCTGCGTGCTGACGCTGCACGAGGACCCCGAGAAGATCACCGCCAATCTGCTGGCGCCGCTGATCCTCAGCCGCCGCTCGCACATGGCGCGCCAGGTGATCCTCCAGAACAGCGACTACCCGCTGCGCTTCCAACTGTTCAGCGACGTCGTCGCGATCGAGGCCGAGGTAGAAGCCGTGTCCGAGCTCGAAGCCGAGACCCGGGTCGAGAACGGGTTGGCCCTCCGCGCCAGCGCCTGACCAGAGGCTCCTACCTCGCCGTGAGGTTGGGTTGGGGCACTGGAGAAGCAGACAGCTCCCGCCGATGATCCCCCTAGAGTGGGGCGGATCACGGGTGTCTGTCCGTGCTTCGGCTGCATGAGGCAGCCGGTCAGGTTGCTGAAGCCCACAGGCAAGGAGGCCAACGGTGCTGATTCTGACGCGGAAGGCTGAGCAGGGGATCGTCATCGACGGCAATGTCGTCGTGCGTCTGCTCGCCATCGATGGTGAGCGGGTGAAGATCGGGATCGAGGCTCCTCGATCCGTGTCTGTCCTGCGAGAAGAACTGCTGGTGGAGGTCGCTGACCAGAACCAGGAAGCTGCCCGCATCCCGGGCAGCGCCGGAGGCCGCCAGGGACTTGCCCAGGCCCTTCGAGGGCTGGAACGGCCCACATCGAGCCCCGCCGGGTAGCCGGCGGCGAACGCGACTGTGTCTGAAGTCTCCGGACAGGCGCCCGAGAGGGCGTCTGTTTTCGATCCCGTCCCGCCTCAGGAGACGCGCGCCGAGGGCGCTACGATGCCGCCGAGTAGGACGTGCACCCGCACCGCACGAGGGGAAGACAGATGCAGGACCTGGCCACCGAACTTCGCGTACCCGACCCGGGCATACGGGCACTCTTCGCCCGGGACGCACGCTGGCAGGCGTGGCTCGACGTCGAGGCTGCGCTCGCCGCCGCCGAAGCGGACCTCGGCATGATTCCGCGCGAGGCCGCCGAGGAGATCGCGAAGAAGTGCGACCTCTCGCTCTTCAACATCGACGCCGTCGAGGACGGCCTCCGCGTGACTGGTCACCCCCTCGTGCCCCTGATCTGGGAGCTCGACCGGCTTTGCGAGGGCGACGCAGGTGGTTACGTCCACTGGGGCGCGACCACGCAGAACATCACCCAGACCGGCACGCTCCTTCAGTTGCGGAAGGTGCACGCGATCATCCTCGAGCGGATGGCGCACCTCCTCGAGGCGCTCGCTGCGCTGGCCGAGAAGACGCGCGACCACCTGATGCCGGGACGTACCCATGGCCAGCATGCCGTCCCGGCGACGTTCGGCCTGAAGGTGGCGAGCTGGATCGACGAGATCTGCCGGCACGTCGAGCGGCTGCGTGCGACGGAGCCGCGTGTCTTCGTCGCGATGCTCGGCGGTGGCGCCGGGACGGTAGCCTCGTTCGGCACGTACGGGCTCCAGGTGCAGGACAAGCTCGCCGAGCACCTCAAGCTCCGCTCGATGCCCGTGCCCTCGCGCGTCATCCTCGACCACGAGGCCGAGTACGTCCTCGTCCTGTCGATGTTCTCCTCGACGGCTACGAGGATCGCGCGCGAGATCTTCACGCTGATGAAGGAGGAGTTCGGCGAGGTCGAGGAGCCCGTCTCGCCGGGCACCGTGGGCAGCAGCACCATGCCGCAGAAGCGGAACCCGAAGCTGAGCCAGGACATCATCACGCTGGGCGCGCAGATCCGATCGAACGTCCCGCTCGCCCTCGAAGGGATGCAGGCCGAGCACGAGGCGGACCGTGCAATCACGAACATCGGCGGACGCGCCCTCGAGGCAGCATGCACCATGACCGGCGACGTGCTGGAGCGGTTGATCCTCCTCGCCGAGGGGATGCGCGTGTTCCCGGAACGGATGCGCAAGAACCTCGACCTCTCGGGCGGGCTGATCATGTCGGAGACGCTGATGCTCGAACTCGGCCGCGAGATCGGACGGCAGCGCGCGCACGACGTGATCTACGACATGGCGCAGGAAGCCGCCGTCAGCGAGCGTTCTTTCCGCGATCTGCTCGCCGCGAACGAGGAGGTCACAAGCCGCCTCTCCGTCGAGCGCATCGAGGAACTCCTCGACCCCGCGAACCACATCGGGCAGTGCCGGGAGCTCGCCGATGCACAGGCGGCACGCGCCCGTGAGGTGGCCGCGGAGACGCGCTCGGCGCTCGCCTAGAGGCAATGCGCCCGGATGGCAGGCTTCAGAAGGATCGAAATGAGATTCACACCCGGATTACACTTTGGTTGCGGATCGTGAATCGGCCTCAGTCACAGTGAACGTGTGGAAGGGGCCGCACCCATTCTGCGGTTCGCAAGAATCAAGCAGTAGTGGTGGGAGCGGTTGCGAACCAACATGCGGCAGTCCTTCGGGACTGTGGGTTCGGCCCCGACCACAGCACGACGGCATCGTCGCAAGAGGCCACGAGATCTAACCCATGCCCGCCAAGATCCTCGTCGCCGACGACGAACCCAACATCGTCAAACTGCTCCGCATGTACCTCCGCGAGGAGGGCTATGACGTCGTCGCGGCCCGCGACGGGCGCGAGGCGCTGGAGCGCTTCCGTGCCGAGAAGCCGGACCTCGTCGTCCTGGACCTGATGATGCCCGAGATGGGTGGCTTCGAGGTCTGCACCGAGATCCGGAAGTCCTCGGACATTCCCGTGATCATGCTGACCGCCCGCACGGACGACGTCGACAAGGTCGTCGGCCTCGAGATGGGCGCCGACGACTACGTCACGAAGCCGTTCAACCCGCGCGAGTTCGTCGCGCGCGTGAAGGCGAATCTCCGCCGCCGCGACTGGGACCGCGCGGGCGCCGAGGAGAAGAACGACGACCCGATCACGATCGACGACGTCACGCTGGATCCTGCCAGCCGGGATGTCCTCGTGGCCGGCGAGCGTGTCCGACTCCGCCAGCGCGAATTCGACCTGCTGACCGCGTTCATGCGCCACCCGAACGTCGCCCTCGACCGGGAGCGGTTGCTCTCGATGGTGTGGGGCGAGGACTTCTACGGCGACGCCCGCACGATTGACGTGCACGTCGCGTGGCTGCGCGAGAAGTTGAAGGTCGCCCGCCCGAAGATCGAGACGGTGTGGGGCGTGGGGTACAAGTTCGTCCCGGCTGCGGATGCTGCATAGTTTCCGCGCGAGGCTCCTCGCGGGCTTCGCGATCGTCATCCTCATCACGCTCACCTTCGCCGCCGTCCTGGTCGCCCTCCTCCTGCGCGACCAGCAGGCCGAGGCCGCCGAGGCCCGCATCGGCGTCCTGGTCGCCCCGATCACTCAGCAGGTCCGCCAGCGCGAGCTCCTCGGGTGGCCGGATGAACTGATCCGGACGGAACTGCTGGCCTACGCGGAGACCTTCGACCTGCGTGTGTTCCTCATGGATCGGAACGACCGCGTGGTGGTCGACACGGCACAAGGAGAACCGCTGCTGGGCGAGATCCTGGATGTGAACTTCACGGAACGCATCGACGGTCAGGGGACGGCGATGACCGCCTTCCGGACGCAGCGGCTGCGCGTCGGTGGTGAAGACCTCTACCTGTTCACGCAGGGACAGACGGCGCCGACCGCGATCCTCGATCGGGCGCCGCTGCGCCGGGTCGTCATCGCCGTCCCCGCCGGCGACGTGGCTGGCGCGTGGTGGAAGATCCTGCCTCGCCTCGGTGTCGCCGGCATCGGTGCCGCGGGGGTGGCGGTCGTGTTCGCGCTACTGTTCGCCTCGAGGGTGACGAACCCGATCCGCGCGATGACGCACGCCTCGGAGTCGATGGCGCGCGGCGACCTCAGTCAGCGCATCGACGTCGACGGCGACGACGAGGTCGGACGGCTCGCCGAGGCGTTCAACCTCATGTCGAGTCGTGTCAGCCGGGGCGACCGGTCGATGCGGGACCTCCTCGCGAACGTCTCGCACGAATTGCGCACGCCGCTCACCTCGATCCAGGGCTTCTCGCAGGCGATCGCGGACGGAGTCGCCGAGGATCCGACCGAGGCGGCCCTCCTCATTAGCGACGAGGCCGAGCGGATCCGATTGCTCGTCAACGACCTCCTCTACCTCTCTGAGATCGAGTCGGGCACGATGCACCTCGACCTCGAGGAGGTCGACCTCGACGGGCTCGTGGAGGGGACCATCCGCCGGCTGCGCCTACAGGCCGAGGAGCGCGGCGTGGAGTTGGTGGCGGACACCCACTCAGGCTCGGTGCAGGCGGATGGCCGCCGGATCGAGCAGGTGCTCGCCAACCTCGTGGAGAACTCCATCCGTTTTGCCCCGCCCAGGACTGCCGTCACCATCACCACGTCCGAGGTCGCCGACGGCACGCTGATCGACGTGCACAACGGTGGCGCCCCGATCCCACCCGAGGATCGAGACCGTGTCTTCGACCGCTTCTACCAGGTTGACCGCGCGAGGAGCCCCGGCCGCCATCGTGGCCTCGGCCTCTCCATCGTGCACGAGCTGGTGCAGGCGCACGGCGGTCGCGTCTCCGTCGAGTCCACCGCCGAGCGCGGCACAACGTTCTCCGTCTTCCTGCCGCTCACGCCACGCCCCGGCGAAGCCTCAAGCGTCTAGCTCGCCACCTCGTCCACTTGTGACGGCAGTTGGAATGCCTCGGCGATTCTCGCCGAGGCCGTCTCGGGTGCTAGGTCGGTGACGTCGAGTTCGAGGTGCGGGAGGTCGAGGGGGAGACGTCCGCCGCTCCGGTACTCGTAACGTTCACTGAGCTCGCGCAGGGTGTCTTCGGTCGCCCAGCCCAATTGTTTGTGAGCGCGCCGGTTCTCGGTGAGATTGCGCTGCAGTCGCACCTCGAGCGGTGCGTAGAGCTCGGCGACGCAGATGCGGCCGTGTTCTGCGAACGGCGCGGTCATCTCCTGAACGCGCTTCGTGTCCTCGGGCTCGTTGAACCGCCACGCCCACGTCACGATCAGGCCGGGCGCCGTCTCTGCAGCCGACTCGAGGAGATGGTCCCAGAAGCCCTCGACGATGCGATCGAACTGAGGTGTGCCGAAGGCGAAGTATGGCGTGACCACGTCGATGATCTGGTGGTTGAAGAACAGCGGCATGCCGGTGCGCCGAGAGAGCGCCTGGCCCACCGTCATCTTGCCGACGGCCTGCGCCCCCGTGATCACCACGAGCGTGGGCTGGGGTGCCATCGTGACCTCCGCGCGCGACTATCGCCTACAGCGAGGCGGCCTCCGCCTTGCCCCAGTGCAGGATCCAGTACTCGTACGCGTCCTGCAGGGCGAGCCAGGATGCCTCGATCACATCGGTCGAGGCGCCGACAGTGCGCCACCGATGGATGCCGTCGGAGGTCTCGATGAGCGCGCGGACGGCGGCGTCGGAGCCGGCCTGCGAGTTGATGATGCGCACCTTGTAGTCCACGAGGTGGACCGGCGACATCGAAGGGAACACCTGCAGGAGCGCCTTGCGCACGGCAGCGTCGAGGGCGCTGACGGGGCCGTTGCCGTCCGCCGCGACCTGCACCATCTGCTCGCCGATGCGGAGCTTCACCATCGCCTCCGCCATCATCGCGCTCTTGTCGGTCTTCTCATCGAGCGGGGCGCCCGGCGCCGCATGGCGGCGGCGTTCCACGATCAGGAAGTCTTCGAGCATGAACGGCGCCTGGTAGCCCTCCAGGGTGCGGCGTACGAGGAGCTCGAAGGACGCCTCGGCGGACTCGAACGCGGAGCCCTTCGACTCGCGCTCCTTCACCCGCTCGAGGGCGCGCGCGGCCTGCTCGTCGGTCAGGTCGAGCTCGACGCCCTGTTCGCGCAGCTTCTGCGAGACGTTCCGGCGGCCCGAGAGCTCCGAGACGAGCACGCGCTCGGTGTTGCCGACACGCAGCGGGTCGACGTGGGTGTAGGAGCCGGCGGACTTGGTGATCGCGGCGACGTGCAGACCGGCCTTGTGCGCGAATGCGCCGCTACCGACGTAGGGCTGCTGCGGGTCGGGCGTGAGGTTCGCGAGCTCCTGGGCGAAGTGGGCGACCTCAGTCAGCCGGCGCAACTGGTCGTCGCTCACTACGTCGAGGCCCATCTTGAGCTTCAGGTTGGCGATGACGGAGACGATGTTGGCGTTGCCCGTGCGTTCGCCCCAGCCGTTGAGGCACGCCTGGATCTGCGTCGCTCCAGCACGCACGCCGACGAGCGTGTTCGCGACCGCCTCGTCGGTGTCGTTGTGGGCGTGGATGCCGATGGCGCACGAGACCGTCTCGCGCGCGGCTCGGACGGCCGCCTCGATCTCCCACGGCATCGTGCCACCGTTGGTGTCGCAGAGCGCCACCGTCGTCGCACCGCCGCGCTCGGCGGCGCGCAGGCTGGCGAGGGCGTACGCGGGATCCTCGCGGTAGCCGTCGAAGTAGTGCTCCGCGTCGAAGGTGACCTCGCGCCCCTGCGCGACGAGATACTCGATCGAGTCGCGGATCATGAGGAGGTTCTCCTCCTCGGTGGTCTGGAGCACCTCGCGCGCCTGCCGGCTCGACGACTTCCCGACGAGGGTGATCGCGGGCGTCTCGGCGTCGAGGACAGAGCGGAGGGCGGGGTCGGTCGCCGCGTCGCCGCCCGCGCGCCGGGTCGAGCCGAACGCGACGAGCTTGGCGTGCCGCAACTGGATGCTCTTCGAGCGCTCGAAGAACTCCGCGTCCTTCGGGTTGGAGCCGGGGTAGCCGCCCTCGATGTAGTGGACGCCCAGCTCGTCCAGCTTCTGGACGATGAGCAACTTGTCCTCGAGCGAGAGGCTGAGCCCCTCCATGCCGAGGCCGTCGCGGAGTGTGGTGTCGTAGAGGGTGAGGTCGGCGGCGTTGAGGGCTACCTGTGTGGTGTTGGGATCCGTCGTGGTCATCGCGTCTTCTACTCTTCCACCCGGTCGGGCAGCGTCATCGAATCGCGAAGTGCATCAGGTGCGACGGATCGAGACAGGCCTGCGCGTCCGGGAACGATGCATTGATGCGTTCCTCGGTGGTCAGCGAAGCGCAATGATCGAGGCTGCCGGTCCGTGGGACCGGTCAGCGCTCACCGCCTTCGATGGTGCAGGCATGCTTGTCATAACCGCTCAAGTGTAGGCGCTCGCCGAGGCAGCGGGCAATCCAGGCCGTACGGCCTCGGATTGCCCGCGCCTGGCAGGCATCCGGCTACTAGCCGCCGAGGCTCATCACCTCGAACGGCGGCTCGAAGTCCTCGTCGCTCACGTCCGTGGAGAAGCTGGTCGCCTCCATGCGGAAGTTGCCGTCCGGGGTCTCGCTCTCGATGAGGAGCGGGATACCGCCCTCGGCGTAGCAGGCGAGGCCCGAGACGCCCTCGGCTTCATCCTCGAATTCGACGCACTCGGTGTCAGTGCCGGCGATCTCACGACCGTCCGCCGGGCGCACCGTGGCGGTCGAAGCATCCGCCTGCACGTCCTCGATGCCCTCGTTGAACATGTCGCCGATGTTCGGGATCGCGCCGCCCATCGCGCCGCCAGCGTCGAAGCAGGCATCCTCAGCACAGACGATCGATTGATCTGCGGTGGTGATCATGATGACCGTCTCGCCCTCGGAGTCGATCTCGAAGCGCGTGCGGTTGCCGTCGTTGTCCTGGATCCAGGTCCACTCGCCGGCCATGTCCTGTTCGGGGTCCTCAGACTCCAGGTTGTACGTGACGTTGAAGGTCGCCGTCGCGAAGCCCTCGAAGATCGAGGCGAGGTCGGCGGCGTCGCCGCCAGCGGTCTCAGTTGCCGTCGCCGTGGCTTCCGTCGTGGCTGCGGTCGTGGCCTCGGTCGTCGCTTCGGTCGCTGTCATCGTCTCGGTCGCGTCGCCGGCGTCGCCTGTGTCCTCGTCCCCACCGCATGCGGCCGAGACGAGCGCAACGGCGATCACCGGTACGGCGAGCCATCTGAACTTGCTCAAAGGATTCCCTCCTGCACTGACCCCTGACGATCCACCGTAACTCGGCAGTCAGGGTCGCTCTACCGGGTTAGCGGTTGGTCAGGAGAGCGTGCGGGCGGCGACCACGGCGGCCACGCTTGCCACGGCGGTGAGGAGGGCGCCCCACGTCATGTCGACCACCGTGACCTTAAGCGACCAGCCCTGCACGGTCGCGAGGTTCGTGAGGTCGTACGTCCCGTACGCCACGAGGCCCAGGAGGGCGCCCGTTGCCGCGACACGCCCGACCTCGTGCTCCCCGTCGAGGGCCGGCACGACGACGAGGACGATCGTGCCGAGGGCGTAGAGGAGGTAGAAGCCGAACGCCGGCGCCCACATCGGCGTCTCCGCCAGCAGGCCCGGCAGCTCGCGGCGGTAGAACCGGTCCGTCATCGTCGTCAGCCAGATCGCATCCGCGACGCCCATGACCGCGAGGACGGTGATCGCTGCGATGACCGTCTGGCCCATGGTCGTGCTCGACTACTTCCCGAGGCGGGCGAGGACTTCCTCGGCCATCTCGCGCGTGCTCTTGGTCGCCTCGCCGGCCGCGGCGATGTCCGCGGTCCGGAGACCGGCGTCGATCACGTCCATGACCGCCTGCTCCACAGCCTGCGCTTCCTCCTCGAGGCCGCACGAGTGCCGCAGCAGCATCGCGGTCGTCAGCACCATCGCGAGGGGGTTCGCGACGCCCTTGCCGGCGATGTCCGGCGCCGATCCGTGGATCGGCTCGTACATCCCGAGGCCCAGGCCATCCTCGCCGAGTGCGCCCAGAGACGCCGAGGCGAGCATCCCCATGGAGCCGGTGAGCATCGACGCCTCGTCCGTGATGATGTCGCCGAACATGTTGTCGGCGATGACGACGTCGAAGTCGCGCGGACGACGGATGAGGTGCATCGTCATCGCGTCGACGAGAACGTGCTCCAACTCGACGTCCGGGTACTCCTTCGACACCTCGACCACGACCTCGCGCCAGAGGCGGCTGGAGGCCATCACGTTCGCCTTGTCCACGCTCGTGAGCTTCTTGCGGCGCTCCCGCGCCGTCCGGAAGCCGAGGTGGGCGACGCGCGCGATCTCGTCCTCGTTGTAGTAGTTGGTGTCCACGGCCTCGCGGCGGCCGTCCACGACGCGACGCTCCTGCGGCTTGCCGAAGTAGAGGCCGCTCGTCAGCTCGCGGATCACGAGGAGGTCGACGCCCTCGATGACCTCGCGCTTCAGCGAGGAGGCGTCGAGGAGTGCCGGGATCGCGGTCACCGGGCGGAGGTTGGCCCACAGGCCCAGGCCGGAGCGGAGCGCCAGTAGTCCCTGCTCAGGACGCACGTCGGCCGTCGGGATGTCCCACTTCGGGCCGCCGACTGCGCCGAACAAGACTGCCGTCGAGGACCGAGCCTTTTCGATCGTCTCGGGCAGGACGGCCACACCGCTCGCGTCGATCGAAGCGCCACCGACCAGGTCCTGCTCGAAGTTGAAGACGTGCTCGAATCGCTCCCCAACTGCCTGCAGGACGCGGACGCCCTCCGCCGTGACTTCTGGGCCGATGCCGTCACCGGGCAGTACGAGGATGTCAAACGTGGCCATCGAGACTCCGATCGTCGAGCGCGCAAAGAAGCGGGGGGCCGAGTGTATCTCGACCCCCCGCTTGGTTCGTCCCGCTCAGTACGGCTGGCTGCCGCGGGTCGGGCTCTACTCGACGACGAGGATCGCGCCGTAGGTTGCGTCGCTGCCGCGGTCCTCTCCGGCCGTGTAGAAGATCGCGAGGAGGTAGCGGCCCGGTTCCAGGTCCTCGGGCAGCGTGATCGTGTGGGCGCTGATCTCCGACGAGTCGGTCTCCAGGTTCACGCCGCTCTCGAAGCCGCCTTCGGGCTGCCAGGCGCGGTAGTCCGCCTCGGACTGGATCGGTTCGCCGGGCGCCTCGGCGAGCGTCGCCGACTGGATCTCCAGCGGCGGCCAC
>Ga0114916_1000183_pt1 | contig 47135 bp, 39 predicted proteins | sample MalvirAntarct_66_FD_83501 | JGI IMG/M metagenome (GOLD analysis project Ga0114916, IMG submission 83501) | Marine viral communities from the Global Malaspina Expedition - Malaspina viral metaG Antarct_66 | ecosystem: Environmental > Aquatic > Marine > Oceanic | place: West Anvers Island... | reverse complement strand
TTATTAACTATAAATTTATAAAATCTAAAATTCAGTATAGATAATGCTATCCATTTTATAGATAGTACTTACAAAAAATTTAAACCTATGCAATTAGGAAAATTAGAGTAAAAACAAGTTGTTAGCCTATATCAGCCGTTTATTAAATGATGCTATTATTCATTATAGTTAAAAGCATTACCATAAACCCTTTGTTGATACAATGCAGAATAAGCAAATAGTGAGCATTGACCCGTCACTATTGTGGCACTACAGTGTACGCTTTGTCATCCATGACAAATTTTAGATCGAATTATATTTGATAATTTAGTCTATTTAGCAGCACATTTTGCATAATATTTAGCTTAGATTCTCTCTAGCATAAACAGTACTCAGCATGACTAATACTGTTTATACATTGCGTGTGATTCTAGACACCTTTTAACTTGTACCTTGTATTCTAATTAATGGCTTACGTGACCTATGAAATTTGCTCTATCGACTCTGTCCACTGCCGTGATGACGATTACGCTCATGAGTATAGCGGCGACTGCCTCTGCACGCGCTAATGAGCATATGAATGAGTCACAAAATGAGGTGATAGCTGTCAATGTGACACAGATTATCGACGCCGACAATCAAAACAATGCATTACGTGCACTTGATATGGTCAATCAAAATATCACCTCTAAAACGGTATCCTCTAAGCATGCAGCTTCTGCAAACAGATCTTCTATAAACGAAGCTTCTTTAAAATCAGCGACGATACGTGGCGACAGTACGGGCGAGGTCTCTGGACGTCAAGCAGCTCTAAGCACGCTTATCGATCCTATTACCCATAAAAGCATAGAGAATAGCTATCCGTTAGAAGTGTCTAGCTTGTTAAGTCTTGAGCAAGCGCAAAATATTTTGCTGCAAGTATCCCCAAAAATCGCTGCCAATCAAGCCGCTATTGCTGCCAGCGAATATCAAACGGATGCCCTCAAAACTATCGACCACCCACTTGTATTTGCCCGTGTTTCAGCCACTACCTACAATTTGGATGCGGACATTGATCTATCGTCGCTAAAAAACGGCATCGTTAATGATATTAATAATGGGGTTGGTGACATTATTCCGCCCATTCCAGATTTGCCAAATTTTGGTGAATTGGTTGGTGAGCGTATCCCAGATAACTACGAGTTAAAACGCTCAGGCTCTACGGCGGGCGCAGGACTTGGGGTAGTATGGCCTATTTATACCGCTGGACGTACTGCCGCTCTGACAGGCGCGTCCAATGCTCGTACTCAAGAAGCCGTAGCTGACAGTATATTGGACAAAAACGAGCTTTATAACACCTTGATTGAGCGTTATTTTAAAGCGCAATTGGCAATCATTGCCGCCTATTTACGCGACGATGCCTATGATACCTTGCAGCAGACTGACCATATGGCGCAGCGGCTTTTTGAAGAAGGTTTTATATCGCGGGTTGATCGCTTAGAAGCGCAATCGGCACTTGCTGATGCCAAAAGTGAATCTGTCAATGCCAATAATGATGCACGTCTTGCTATGATAGCTTTACAGCGTCTATTGCGCACTGAGTATCGCATTAAACCTCGCACACCTTTGTTTGTCTCAAGCCGACCCTTACCTGATGTCAGCTACTTTCAAGATTTGGCACTGACCAATCACCCAGGTCTACAAAAAGTCGCCGCCAAACGTGCTCAGGCTCAGCAATTGCATGCGCTATCGGATACTGGTTACAAGCCGACTGTGATGCTGTATGGCTACGGGCAAATTGAAAAAGACCCAAGCTGGGTCGCTGGCGTATCGGCGAGTTGGAAATTATGGGGCGGTCTGGATAAAACTGCGTCTCTGGCATCAAGTAATGCCAAGATACGTCAAGCTGATTTGTCTGAGATTGAAGTCAGTGACAACCTATTATTACTGGTTGAAAAAAACTGGCATGATGTGAATAACGCCCAATCACGCTATCAAGCTCTACAAAGCAATGTAGAGCTTGCGGCAGAAGTCTTGCGTTTGCGCAGGCTTGGATTACAAGAGGGTTTAAATACGCCAGTCGAGATTGCCCAAGCGCAAACGCAGTCGTTAAAAGCACGTACGGAGCAAGCGCAAGCAGCTTATAGCTATGTTCAATCACTTGCTGCTCTTATGCAAAGCTGTGGTACGCCCCTTGCCTTTAATGCCTATCTCAATGCCGCCGATATTCGGCTACCCACTTTATATGACAAATAACATCGCCCATTTATCGTCTTAGCAATATCAGACGACAAACGATTTATTTTGCTTATTACCGACTCTATTGCTTTAGGAATCTCACTGTCATGACTGAATCTACCAACGAATCAGGCGACTCGCGCAAACTAGGTGGCTTAAATACATCGACTGGATCGACCAATACTAACGATAATCCAGCGCCCACGAACATGGATTCTACGGTCGATGCAAATGATGCTGATGCGTCTAAGACTGATATGAATAACAGCACTGATGCCGATAGGGACACCAATACTGATACTAGCATTGAGCCGGAGCAAACGGTGCCAAGCTATAAGCGCCAGTCAGCAAAAGATAATAAATCAACAAAGATTAAAAAGGCGATTTTGGCGCTGGTGATTTTAGTTATCTTGGGTGTGATTGCTTATGGTTTATACAAGAGCAATCAACATAGCGAGCCGCAAATTATTACTCTGCAAGGGCAAATGCAAATGCAGCAAACGTCTATCGCGGCAAAAGTACCGGGACGTATTGCAAAAATATTAGTCACAGAAGGTGATTCAGTCACGGTCGGTCAACAGCTGATAGAGATGGATTCGCCTGAGATTAATGCAAAAATCAATCAGGCACGTGCTGGCAAACAAATGGCACAAAGCCAGCTAGATAAAGCAGAAAATGGGGCGCGCCCGCAAGAAATCGCTCAAGCAAAAGCAGCGTGGCAAGCTCATAAAGCAGCATCTGACTTGGCAGAAAACACTTATCAGCGCGTTAATCGTCTGTATGAAGAAGGACTGATGGCGCGGCAAAAGCGTGATGAAGCCTATGCACAATATTTGGCAACTCAAGATCAAACTGAAGCAGCACGCTTACAGTATGAGTTAGCGATGGAAGGCGCACGTAGTGAAGATAAGTCAGCGGCGACTGCACAAGTTGCGCAAGTCGATGCGCAATTAGAAGAAGCATTGGTAGCGAAAGAAGAAGCCAACTTAAAAAGCCCAATCTCTGGTGTCGTCGATAATGTCATCGTCAATGCAGGTGAAGTGATCGGTCAAGGTGTGCCGCTGCTAACCTTAGTCAATACCAATGATCAATGGGTCGTCTTAAATGTCACGGAAACCTACTTAAATCAGTTTGCGATTGGTCAGCGGTTCATGGGTACTATTCCCGCTTTATCATCACCTGAAAAGCCTTATACCAAGCAATTCACTGTTTATGCTACCTCAACCTTGTCTGACTTTGCCACTTGGCGACCGACTAACAATGACGATGGTTTTGATGTTCGTACCTTTGAAGTGAAAGCCCGACCCACTAACCCTGATAGACGTATTCGCTCAGGTATGAGCGTAGTTGTACGTCTCAATCCTGCCCTCGTTAATCAGAACCAAGAGTAAGCTATGCGCCTGACGAAGCTAAAGGATGCTTTTGTACGCAGTGCAGCTTACGAGCGACGTTTTTTGGTAAAAAATCCGTGGGACTTGGCGATGGTGTTCTGGATACCGCTGGCTACTGTGCTGCTGATTTGGTGGATTTTTTCACAAATACAAATCACTGATTTGCCTATTGGCGTGATTGATAATGATCGGGGGCCTGTTGCCAATACGGTATTACGGTATTTGGAAGCCAATCCTAATTTGACGGTAAAGCAGCTATATCATACGCCTGCTGCGGCAAAAGCTGCTATCTTGCAGCGTGATATCTATGCAGTCGTCATTATCCCTGAAGATTTTTCTCGTAATATCTTATTAAGTAAGCCTGCTCCTATCGTACTCCAAGTCAATGCCCAATATGGCACCCACTCTGGCATTATCCAAACCAGCGTACAGTCTGTCATCGGCACCTTATCCGCAGGCGTTGAGATGAAGCGCTTGGTCAAGCAAGGGATGGCTCCATCACAAGCTGCGATTGCCTACTCTCCTATTAGCATTCAACGTATTAGCTTGTTTAATGCTGCGACTGATTATCAGCAATTTTTGGCATCGACAGTCATTCCTGCTCTGTTGCATATTTTGGCAATGGTGATTGGCGCAACGACGATTGGCCGTGAATTGCGTGACAAGCGAATCGGACGCTGGTATCACTTTATTAATGGCAGTCATGTTTATTTAACATTACCACATAAAGATGATCAACCTAATAATGACAGCCAACCTAGTCCATTAGATAATGTCTCAGCCAGTCAAAACCAAGCACCAGAAGAAGTAAGTATACCGGTATTGGTATTTGGTTTATTGGGCAAGTACTTTTGGCCGCTACTGGCTTATAGTATTTGGTCGATATTGGCTTTATGGCTGGCAGCGCCGCAACAATCGATTGCTATTAGCGCGCTCATGGTAACCTATATAAGCCTTGTATTATTAATGATGTTATCTTTCTGGCTTGGCGCTATATTTACCTTAGGCTCCTTCTCATTGCGTATGGGTTTATCGGCGACGGGTTTTATCTCAGCACCTTCTTATGCGTTCGCTGGGGTGACGTTTCCTTATGTCGCTATCAGTAAGAATGCCCAGCATTGGTCAGATGTGCTGCCGCTTACCCATTATCTTAAGCTGCATATTGCACAGTTACAGATGCAAGCGCCTGTCATCATATCCTTACCAATTGTTTATGGGCTGACGCTAGCAACACTCGTTACGCTATATTTAACGGCTTTACTAAGCAAACGCGCATTAGCGCATCCTGAACGCTGGGGAGCACGCTGATGTCATCCAATTCAAATCATAAATCGTCTACTGAAATAGTAGTATCAGAGGAAATTCTGGCATCACCAAGCTTCTTTGGCAGCTTTTTACAAACCATAAAAGACGTGTTTTCTGATAAAGGTGTGCTGTTACTATTGATGATTGCACCGATTATTTATGGTTTCTTCTATCCTTGGCCGTATTCTACCGAAGTTGTAAACCACGTACCTGTTGGCATTGTTGATAAAGACAATAGTCCTTTATCGCAAACCATCGTTCGCTATGCCAGTGCCAGCCCGCAACTAGATACAAAACGCTTTTTAAATGAGCAGCAAGCCATCGATGCCATATGGGCGGATGACATCGCAGGCTACATGATTATTCCAAGCGGACTTGAACAGCAAGTGTTGTCAGGCAAAGCCGCTAGCGTCAGCGTGCTTGGTAATGGCGGCTATTTTTTATTAAATAAAAACGTACAAATGGGATTTTTGCAAGCGGTTAGTACCGTCTCAGCTGGCATTGAGGTAAAGAAAAACGTGGCACAAGGGGCGTACTTAGCGACTGCTTCTGCCAAAACTCAAGCCGTACCGTTAAAGATTATCCCTTTATATAATCAAACGGAAGGTTATGGCGCTTACGTCGTGCCAGCGGTATCTATTCTTATCTTGCAGCAAACGCTTTTGATGTCAACGGCGATGTTGATCGGCACTTGGTATGAGCAACGACGCCATAGAACTAACATTCGTGGCTGGCTTGGGCGGATTGCCGCGCTAAGTATGTTTAGCTTTGTGATTGGCTGTTTTTATTACGGCTGGGCATTTGAGCTTCATGACTATCCGCGCGGGCAAAACATGCTCGGCAGTTTATTATTCTTGCTGCTATTTTGTCCGACAGTCGCCACACTTGGTTGCGTGCTTGGACTTTGGTTTCGCCAGCGCGAGCGTAGTATGCAAATTTTAATTTTTAGCTCATTACCGATGTTTTTTGTCAGTGGTTATCCGTGGCCTGCCCATCAGCTTCCTGAATTCTTGCAAATCATTCGTTGGTTATTGCCAACGACACCAGGTATCAATACTTCCGTGCAGCTTAACCAAATGGGCGCCAGTATTGCACAAGTAGCGACAGGATTTTATGCGTTGGCAGGATTGTGGATTTTTTACTTTATTCTACTGTTGCTATTCCGCTGGTTAACGTCAGAACGTAAAAATAATTATTAAAGTTAATAACATATTAACCATATTAACCATGATAAAAAAAGCGCCTGTATAATTACAGACGCTTTTTTATTGACTCAGTTTAATATCATTAATCGTTAGAACACACGATTAAGACCATTCAATGCCGCGACGCGATAAGCTTCTGCCATCGTTGGATAATTAAAGGTAGTATTTACAAAGTATTCAAGCGTGGCATTACATTTCATCACGGCTTGCCCAATGTGGATAATCTCAGAGGCATGATTGCCGTAGCAGTGAATCCCTAAAATCTCTAACGTCTCACGGTGGAACAAGATTTTTAGAACGCCTGAACGCTCACCAATGATTTGCGCGCGTGCAAGATGCTTAAAGAAAGCCTGACCGACCTCATAAGGAACTTTAGCATCGGTTAATTCTTGTTCCGTTTTACCGATACATGAAATCTCAGGTATCGTATAAATACCTGTTGGTACGCTCGATACAGGCTCTGCATCACGGTCACCGACCATAAATGCCGCCGCACAGCGCCCTTGGTCGTAAGCGGCAGAAGCTAATGAAGGCCAACCGATAACATCGCCCGCTGCATAGATGTTTTCAACTTCGGTACAGTAAGTATCATCAACTTTCAGCTGACCGCGGCTATTGGCTTCTAGACCTAGGCATTCTAAATTTAAGCCTTCAGTATTACCTGAGCGTCCATTCGACCATAAAATAGCGTCTGACTTAATTTTCTTACCACTTTTTAGATGCAAAATGACACAGTCATCGTGCGTTTCTAAATGGTCAATCTCTTCATTGCTGCGGATAACTACGCCAAATTGACGAAAGTCATGAGCGATGGCGTCACTGATTTCACTATCCAAATAGCTTAGCAGCTGATTTTGGTTATTAATCAAATCTACTTTATAGCCAAGACCGGTGAAGATAGACGCATACTCACAGCCAATCACGCCAGCGCCATAAATAATGATTTTCTTAACGACATAATCCATCTGTAGGATTTTATCAGAATCAAATACGCGTGGATGATTAAAGTCTAAGATATCAGGGCGGTATGGACGGCTGCCGACCGTAATGATAGCTTTGTTAAAGGTGATCGTTTCAAAGGTATTTTCATCAATTTCGATACGTATCGTGTTTTTATCGATAAAATTTGCCCAACCATGAATCACTTCGATTTGGTTGCGCTCATAGAATCTGGTGTGCGTCTGAACCTGTTGCAGAATCACTTTTCGAGCTTTAGCTAACACGATATTCAGCGGGACTTGATGATAGTCCATGGCCTTAGTAAACATCTGGTCACGGCGAAAGTTAATCAAGTTAAAAACGGACTGGCGCAAAGCTTTACTTGGAATCGTACCAACGTGGGTACAGTTACCGCCTACTTGCTCGCGCGGGTCAATGACCACCACTTTCTTGCCCGATTTGGCAAGTTTCATGGCAGCAGCTTCACCCGCTGGACCTGCACCTAATACGACCGCATCATATTCAAACTCATGCTTATCGCTTTTTAGACGTTGTGAATCCTTAGTAAAGCCCGATTTTACGTCGATACGTGTATCATCTAGTGGATTGACCAAATCTGGATGATGCATGATATCTTCAGTAACCTGCTCATGCGTTTGTTCGATTTTCTCTTTCTTATTTTTACCCTCAGTATGCTCGGGGTTTGGTACACGACCACTTTCCTTATTAGACACCTCAGTTTTAATATCTTTACCAGTATCATTGGTCGCGTCGCCTATCGTTTTGCTTCCCATCGTGTCCTCTTTATTCATTTATGAATCTGTTTTTTAGCTCGCGGAAGCCTTCATCTTTATAAATGTCTAGATAAAAATATCCATGGTGCTAAAGTGTGTCCACCATACGTGGTGATACGTTATTTTGCAATACAGCCACCATTACAACTGTTTTTTTCAAAAGTATTGTTTTTCAGAAAAATAGAGACCGAGCTCAATTAGCCAATGCGGCGTTTGAGACCAGTCATCTGTAATATACGCGTGGCAATCTCTTCAACGGACATCTCTGACACATCAAGGCTTGGAATCCCCTGTGAGGTATAAATCCCTTGTATTGCGCGCTGTTCTTGCTGACATTGCTGATAGCTTGAGTAGCGACTACCCGCGCGGCGCTCTTGGCGGATTTTCACTAAGCGATCCGTATCGATAATCAGACCAAATAACTTGTGTTTATGCTCACGCAATGCTTTAGGTAGCTGGTTGTCATTTAGGTCTTCTTCGGTTAAAGGATAATTGGCCGCTCGAATACCAAATTGTAGTGCCAAATATAATGAGGTTGGCGTTTTACCAGAGCGTGATACCCCAATCAGAATAATATCTGCTGCGTGATAATGACGGGTACGCGCGCCGTCATCATTATCTAAAGCAAAATGCACCGCATCAATACGCTCTTTATAAGTCTCAGAGTCGACGTTATCATGGGCATGACCTGAATGCCCATCTGGCTCCACGCCCGTCTCTTCTGCAACGCGACCGATGAGACCTTCATACATATCAAGATTACAGCTGTGCGCTGAATTAATTTTTTCACGAATCTCAGGACTAACAATAGTATCAAACACCAGTGGCAGCAAGCCATCTCGCTGATAGGCGGTATTGATTTGCACAACCGCATCTTCAGCACGTTCTAGATTATCCACATAAGGCAATACTCGAGTCTCAAAAGGCACTGAAGCAAATTGGCTTAAAATAGCACGGCCAAGCGTTTCTGCTGTAATCGCCGTACCATCAGAGATAAAAAACGCCGTTCTTATGTTCTGAGCGTTATCAACTTCTAGTGCTTTCATATTTTGAATCGTAGAATTGGGTTGTGGTGACGAATGATTTACATACATAACGTTGATACCTTATTTTTAAATCCTTGGTTGAAACCTCAGTAGCAGCCTTTCATTTTTAGCATCTAGCGCTTCATAATTTGGTCATATGCGTCTCAAATTTTCACCTTTATTATACGCATAATAGACGCTTAATAGTAATCAATGTTACAGGCGCACACTTAGACTTAGATAGATTTTTAAGACTCAGCTCACTGTAAGATCGATATTTATCGTGCCAAAATTTATGATCTAGCCTAATAAATATGTAGCAAATCTCACAATTTGTAGCTTTTTCATCATTTTTTTGCTTCAAGCTCTCGAAATTCTCAAAATATAGGGGTATAATCGACCATTATAATCTTTACTAAATAACCTTATTTTCTGGAGTTATCATGGCAGCGCAATCTACAGCACTTGTAATTAACCTTGATCAGTTAGGAAAAGACGACATTGAAATGGTCGGTGGCAAAAACGCTTCACTTGGTGAAATGATCAGCCATCTATCTGATTTGGGCGTTAGTGTTCCAGGCGGCTTTGCCACAACTTCAAATGCTTTTTACCAGTTTCTAACAGAAACAGGCTTACTTGATAAAATTAACGGCGAGCTTAAAACCTTAGATGTTAATGATGTCAATAAACTTGCTGAAACTGGCAAAAAAATCCGTACTTGGATTATTGAGCAAGAACTGCCGAAAGATCTTGAGCAAGCGGTTCGTGATTCATTCGAAGCAATGAGCGATGGTAAAGAAATCGCGGTTGCGGTACGTTCTTCTGCTACTGCTGAAGATTTGCCAGACGCCTCATTTGCCGGTCAACAAGAAACATTCTTGAACATTCGCGGCATTGATAATGTCCTAATCGCGATTAAAGAAGTTTTTGCTTCTCTTTATAATGACCGTGCTATCTCTTATCGTGTGCACAAAGGTTTTGAACACGAAGGCGTAGCATTGTCTGCTGCTGTACAGCGTATGGTTCGCTCAGAAACTGGCGCTGCAGGCGTTATGTTCACACTAGATACCGAAAGTGGTTTTGATCAAGTTGTCTTTATCACTTCAAGCTATGGTCTAGGTGAAATGGTTGTACAGGGCGCCGTAAACCCTGATGAATTCTATGTATCAAAGCAATTACTTGCTAACGGCAAACCTGCGATTATCCGTCGCAACTTAGGTAGCAAGCATAAGAAAATGATTTATGGTGATGAAGGTAGTACCACCAAATCAGTAAAAGTCATTGATGTCGAAAAAGAAGATCGCATGCAGTTCTCTTTGTCTACGGAAGAGCTGACGTCACTTGCCAAGCAAGCCATGACCATTGAAAAGCATTATGGTCAAGCAATGGATATCGAGTGGGCAAAAGACGGTGATACCAATGAAATCTTTATCGTTCAAGCCCGTCCAGAAACGGTTAAGAGCCGCCAAGACAGCAATGTCATGGAACGTTATATCATCGACACGACTAACGCTAAAGTATTGTGTGAAGGTCGCTCAATTGGTCAACGTATTGGTTCAGGTAAAGTCCGTATCGTTAGTAACCTAAATGAGATGGATAAAGTACAGGAAGGCGATGTATTGGTATCAGACATGACGGATCCGGATTGGGAACCAGTCATGAAGCGTGCTTCTGCTATCATTACCAATCGTGGTGGTCGTACTTGTCACGCAGCGATTATCGCTCGTGAGCTAGGCGTCCCTGCTATCGTTGGTTGTGGTAATGCCACTGAGCTGTTGGTTGATGGTCAAGATGTGACTGCTTCTTGTGCCGAAGGTGATACTGGCTTCATTTATGAAAGTCAGATTGATTTTGAAGTACAGACCAACTCTGTAGAATCTATGCCTGAGCTTGCATTCAAAGTCATGATGAACGTTGGTAATCCAGATCGTGCCTTCTCATTTACCCAAATGCCAAACGAAGGTATCGGTCTTGCACGTCTTGAGTTCATCATCAACCGTATGATTGGTGTACATCCAAAAGCCTTACTGAACATGAACAGCTTGCCACGTGAAATTGCACAAGCCATTAATGAGCGTATCGCAGGTTATGCCTCACCCGTTGACTTCTATGTGGATAAATTGGTTGAAGGTATCTCAACCCTAGCCGTTGCTTTTATGGATCAGCCGGTTATCGTTCGTATGTCAGATTTCAAATCAAACGAATATGCTAACTTGCTTGGTGGTAAATTATACGAGCCATCAGAAGAAAACCCAATGCTTGGTTTCCGTGGTGCTAGCCGCTACGTGTCTGATAACTTCCGTGACTGCTTCGAGCTTGAGTGTAAAGCACTGAAACGTGTCCGTGATGAGATGGGCTTGACCAACGTCGAGATTATGATTCCATTCGTCCGTACCGTTGGTGAAGCCAAACAAGTCATCGAATTGCTTGAGAAAAATGGTCTAAAACGTGGTGAAAACGGTCTACGCATTATCATGATGTGTGAGCTACCAACCAACTGCTTACTAGCAGAAGAGTTCCTAGAGCATTTTGACGGTTTCTCAATCGGTTCAAACGATTTGACGCAGTTGACTCTAGGTCTTGACCGTGACTCAGGTATCGTCTCACATCTATTTGATGAGCGTGACCCTGCGGTTAAAAAGCTGTTGTCAATGGCAATTGATGCTTGCCGTAAGCAAAACAAATATGTCGGTATCTGTGGTCAAGGTCCATCAGACCATCCAGATCTAGCTTTATGGCTCATGGAGCAAGGCATCAGCTCAGTATCACTGAATCCTGACTCAGTACTAGATACTTGGTTCTTCTTAGCGGGTGAAGAAGCGAAGTAAGCTGTAACGTTACGTCACAACGTTAATTCACACCGTCATTTAAGATACAATTAATAGGGTCTATTTGATTTTTTCAAATAGACCCTAATATAATGTATGATCAATAGTGACTGAAAAGCAGTTTTTTAAAACAGTGACTTAAGACATGACTAACTATGCAGGCAATTATGCAGATTTTCCTTGCTCGAAATAACGTACAAGCCGGTCCCTACACTTTGGATCAGCTCAATATTATGCTCACCTCTGGTGAAGTGCTATTAGATGATTTGGTCTGGCATGACGGCTTAGATCAGTGGCAGCGCGTGGGTAACTTAACTAACAATCAAGCCTTTTATCGCCCAACTCATGTAGCGATGCCTGAGGTTAATGATTCTATCATCAACAACGTTACTATCTTCCCAGAAGACGATGCAGCAGATACCAATAAAGACAAACAATCGGTATCGCTAGATCGTTTATATGGCAAGCCTGAACGTTCAAAAGACACGGCTAAAAACACCAAAGCAGATATGACAACCAATCGTCATCACACGCCAAATAGTAATGTGTCATTAAATAAGTCTAACGCGACCAAGGCTGCTTCAGCAAAAGATAAAGTAGTGGGTAATGTGATACTCGCTCCTATCATGTCACGGATATTGGCAACGGCGCTGAATGCTTTACTGTATTTATTAGCGATTTTTCCACTAGTCATGGCATTGACCAAGATGGATGTCGACTATACCAAGTTCCAAAATATTCAGGATATGGACGCTGCTTATCAGTACTCAGTGACATTGATGGAAAGCTTGCCTAGCAGCACGTTGATGATCTCGCAGGTCATGGTCTTTGGTTTGTTTGCCTTGCAATTGTTATTTATCACTTTACGTGGTCAATCGTTGGGCAAAATGATTACGGGTATTCGCGTGGTTGATCAAACCACCCATCGTCTGCCATCATTTTTAAAGCTTATTGGTATGCGTACCTTTTTGCTGTTTATCATTTATAACTTATTGTTCTCGTTTACCAGCTTTTTAGGCTTTGTCATTGTTGCTATTCATTATTATATGGCGTCTAAAAGTCCTGAAAACATTGGTTGGCACGACAAATTGGCCAAAACTTTGGTAGTTAAAGCAGATAGTAGTCAATTGATAAAAGAGCCAAAAATAAAATAATCCTATTTTTGATTATTAACAATATCTCTTATGTTTGTCATAAAAAGCGACGTATCAGCGTTGCTTTTTTATTGATAAAGAAACAAGGTATTCGATTAATAATTTTTATTAACAGCTGTGCATTGATTAACCTTTGTGTTCATCAGTGACTACTGTTATAATATGGCGCTTTATAAACTAAGCTTATTCTCTGTTAATTATTTATAATAATGGGTAGGATTTGAGCTTACCTTATAAATCTCCTTGCTATTAACATAGGGTTAATAGCTACTAATCCGTAAGGAGTCATAATGCGACATTACGAACTGGTGTTACTTGTACACCCAGACCAAAGCGACCAAGTGGTCGGCATGGTTGAACGCTATATCAAGTTAGTTCAAGACAACAACGGCACTATCCATCGTCTAGAAGATTGGGGTCGTCGTCAACTTGCTTACCCAATTAACAAGATTCACAAAGCTCATTACGTTCTTTTCAACATTGAAACTGACGGCGAGACTTTAGCTGAACTTGAAGAATTATTCCGTTATAACGACGCGATCATTCGTAGTCTAGTTATGCGCCGTGATGATGCTGTCACTGAAGAGTCGCAGTTAGCCAAGAATGCCGATGAAAAACGCGCACGCAAAGCTACTACTCGTCGTCCAGACAGTAATGATGACAACGACAACCACAGTGATGACTAATTAAAGGAGCATAATCATGGCACGTTTTTATCGCCGTCGCAAATTCTGCCGTTTCACTGCTGAAGGTATCACTCACATCGATTATAAAGATGTTGAATTGCTAAAACAGTATATCAGTGATAATGGCAAAATCGTACCAAGCCGTATTACCGGTACGTCTACTAAATATCAGCGTCAACTAGCGACTGCTATCAAGCAAGCTCGTTATTTATCGCTACTTCCATACACTGATAACCATCAGGGTTAACCGTTAACTAGGAATGACTCATGCAAATTATTTTGTTACAGCGTATCGTCAACCTTGGCAAACTCGGTGAAACTGTCGATGTAAAACCAGGTTACGGACGTAACTTTCTTATCCCTTTGGGTAAAGCACTACCTGCTACTAAAGCTAACATTGAAAAGTTCGAAGCACGTCGTGCTGAGCTTGAAGCTGAAGAAGCAAAAGAAGTAGCTGTTGCTCAAGAACGTGCTGACGCATTAACTGACGTTAATGTTATCATGCGCGCTAAATCAGGTGACGAAGGCAAGCTATTCGGCTCTATCGGTACACGCGATATCGCTGAAGCATTGACTAACTCAGGTCTAGAAGTTGACCGTGCTGAAATCAAGCTACCTGAAGGCACTTTGCGTCAAATTGGTGAATATAATGTTGATATTCAACTACATCATGACGTTACGGCTACTATTCTAGTTACCATTCTTTCTGAAGATGGCGACAACGAAGATTTAGACGAAGACAACGCTGCAGACGAAAACGAAGACTATTCTGAAGAGTAATCTTTAGCATACTGAGTTTTAGTCGCAATAAAAAACCAGCAACTTTAGGTTGCTGGTTTTTTTTGTGTTGGATTTGGACTTCGTTATTTATATTAGTACTGATACAGACAATAAACACTGTATACGCAATGACAAAAGACTATTGATAACGTCTGTTGTATTCTAATCCTACTAGTCACTATGCTGACGATATCTATTTTATGAATGAAATCTAGGATACCATGATAAATACTGATGACACTTTACGATGTACTCAAGGCAATGACTTTTATACCGAAGGCAAAACTTATAAGGTTGGTAGAATCGTTAATAATAAATACTTCCAAATATTAACCGATAATAATACTGACCATTGGTATGCGACCTTAGATGACAAAGGCATTTATGTGAGCTTTGATTCGGCTATAGCAGAAACTGAGAGAGCATGTTTTGAGAAGATTAATGATCTATCAAATGACTGTCAGTAGCATTTCAACACTTTTAAACTATAATTAAATATTAAAAACGGTCATTATAATGACCATTTTTTTGGTTAAATATCAATACAACTACAGGATAAATATCCTACAGAGTGTGGCCAGTTAATTGCAAGGTTTGGTACCTCTTGACCAGTCGCGATCATCTTAGCGGCATTGATCCAACCAGCATGACCGATGGCTAATACTGGATGATCTTTTTGCTCAACTGCAATTTTATCCAACCAGCTCTCTGCTCGATTAAACAGCTGTTGCAAACTTTCACCATGATCAGGCGCAAAGTGGGCAAAATTATTGCACCATTCATCAATTTGTTGTTTCTCAATCTGTTTCCAAGACTGACCATCCCAATCACCGAAATGAATCTCAGCCAATTCAGGTGCGACTCGACACTCAAAACCGCGCTGTGCCAATATTTCCCCGACCTTTAGTGAACGCTGTAAGGGGCTAACCCAAATCACTTTTGGTAATTGTTGTAGACGTACAAAGCGCTGTATTTTATTGGCAAGGCGTTTTAGTTTACGTTTATCGACCTCTACATCTGTCTGTCCAATACAGAGACCACCAGCCGTAACTGGTTTTGGATGACGCCAAATATACATAATCATGAGTGCGAGTATCCTTTCTTAGCATCATTTTTAACGCTTTGGCTTAAATTAAGGGCAATGAAGCGGCCAGTCCAATATAAATAGCAATTTCGCTAAGCTGCTGCGTGGCTCCTAAGCCATCACCCGTATAACCATCTAAACGTCTATGTAATAAGCGCCGCATATAATCTGTCGCGCCTATGCCTAGCAATAAAGCCAATAACCATTGCCAAATACCAATCTGTTGCATGGTATTAGGGAAAACCAGTGTGACCAAAGTAATAGCCAATATTAGCCAACCACTGCTATATATAGCTTGTAATGGTGTCAGCTGCTGTGCCATCGGTTTTGCTTTGGCATGTTCAATCTCTCCGCCATAAGGCAATAGCGTCAGTAAACTAATACAAAATAAACGTGACGCAGTATGCCCAATAATGAGTGCAACGATAGCAACGGGTATTGGCATCGCAGTAAGTAAGCTGATTTTAAGCAATAGCGCTGAGACCAAACCTAATACGCCATACGTGCCTAGGCGTGAGTCTTTCATAATCTCTAAAGTGCGCTCGCGAGTGAGTCCGCCACCTAGCCCATCGCAACTATCGGCAAGTCCATCTTCATGAAAAGCACCTGTTAACTTGATACCAAAAGCCGTACTTATCACTGCCGCAACTAGCGGTATGAATAAGAGACTGCTAAGCCAAAACACGCCAGCACAAAGCAAACCTATCAGTAAGCCTACCGCTGGAAAATAACGGCTGCTTTGGTGCAGCCACTGCGGATCATAATGGCTAAAAGACGGGACGGATATACGGGTTAAAAACTGAACAGCAACCAATATCAATCGGGCTTCATAACGAAGGCGCTGCAATACAGACAGCTTTGAGGATGAACTTTGCATCACTTGCTTTGCTCACTGATACCAGCATCACTAAAACTTGCCATCTCATTGATAATGGCACAGGCAGATTGTAATAGTGGATACGCTAATGCCGCACCACTACCCTCGCCTAAGCGCATACCCATATCAAGTAATGGCTTAGCATTCAGCAGTTTTAATAAATGCGCGTGCCCTGGTTCAACTGAGTGATGAGCAAAGATAGCATATTGAGCAACGCCCGGCTCTAAACGCTCAGCGACCAATAATGCGCTACTAGCAATAAAACCATCGATTAACAAAATACGACGTTCACTGGCAGCCTGCATCAGCGCGCCTGCCATCATAGCAATCTCAAGCCCGCCTAATGCAGCAAGCACATCGAACGGCGCTTGTACTTCACTGTGACGCTCTAATACTTGCGTTAAGATATTTGCCTTATGCTGCAAGCCTGCATCATCGAGTCCTGTACCGCGACCGATACAATCAGCAATAGACAAGTCGCCAAGTCTCGCTAGCAAAAGACTTGCCGCTGAGGTATTACCGATGCCCATTTCACCGACAATCAATAGATTACCCGCCATGTTCTTAACCACGTTCATACCGCTTTCTAACGCAGCTAAACATTCTACTTGTGTCATCGCAGCTTCTGTTAGTGCATCACGGCTACCATGTCGAATTTTATAATCTAGCAGTTGCGGATGAGCATCAAAATCCGCATCTACCCCAGCATCGACTACTTTTAGCTCAATATTATGCTGACGTGCTAAGACATTGATGGCAGCGCCGCCTTGCAAAAAGTTATAAACCATCTGTGCAGTGACTGCACTAGGATACGCAGACGTGCCATGCTTGGTTAAACCATGATCGGCGGCAAATACTCGAATTTGAGGTTGCTCAATCTTTGGCATAATTGTGCCTTGAATCATACCTAACTGCAGAGCGAGCGTCTCTAAACGTCCAAGTGCGCCAATTGGTTTGGTCTTCTGGTCAATGATTTGCTCTAGCTGCTGGCGTAGCAAATTATTTTCGATATTGGGAATTATCGGGGCATTAAATATGTTCAAAGGAAGTATCCTAAATCTGGTACATGTCAAACAAAACCCACATACTAGCAGAGTATCTCAGCTTTACCATGAATAAAATCAAATATGAGCCGAATAGATTTCCTAGCAACGTAGATTTACTATAGAATATGCCCCTTTAAAAATTCATATGACTATTGATGCTTTATGAAGTGCACGCTGCATGAGCCTCATAATTTTTCATAAGACATTAACAACTATATAGAGATAGTGATGATCGTATTTTGGCTGGTGCTGACCATTCTTTTTATTATTTTTGCCACCGCAAAACTCAAGTGGCATCCTTTTTTAGTATTGATATTATCTGCCTTCTTGGTCGCACTGTTTTACCAAGTACCGCTTAATACGGTCGCCAAAACTATCTCTGATGGCTTTGGCGGTATCTTAGGGTATATCGGTCTGGTCATTGTATTTGGTACCATTATCGGCTTAATCCTTGAAAAAACAGGTGCCGCCATTGTGATGGCAGAGACAGTCATTAAAGTCTTGGGACCACGCTTCCCTACTTTGACGATGTCTATCGTAGGTGCCGTGGTATCTGTACCAGTGTTTTGCGATTCAGGCTATATTATTTTAAACTCGTTAAAAGAGTCTTTGGCTGAGCGCTTAAAAGTATCAAGCGTGGCGATGAGTATTGCCTTAGCAACTGGCTTATATGCCACTCATACCTTTGTACCACCGACACCCGGTCCAATTGCAGCAGCAGGAAACTTGGGACTTGAGTCAAATTTGGGCTTGGTCATCATGGTCGGTGTAGTTGTGACAACTGTTGCAGTACTTGCCGGTTGGTTATGGTCCAATCGCTTCCTGAATGCCACTCCTGACAATATTGATGCACTCGACGCGCCAGCTGCGACTGTGCCAGAAAACATGAAAACTCGCGACGACTATAGTAAGCTACCGTCGGCAACCATGGCATTTTTACCTATTATCGTGCCTATCGTCTTGATTTGCTTGTCGTCTGTTGCTAACTTACCTAGTACGCCATTTGGTACAAGCACCATAACAGATATCTTGATATTTATTGGCAATCCATTGACAGCCCTACTGATTGGTTTGTTTTTATCATTTTTACTCATCAATACTGAACAAAAAACACAGCAAATCAGCGATAGTATCTCTCAAGGCTTGGTGGTCGCAGCGCCTATTCTCTTAATCACTGGCGCTGGCGGCGCGTTTGGCGCTATGCTAAAGGTCACACCAATTGGCGATTATTTAGGAACGACTTTATCTGCCTTGGGGCTTGGTATTTTTATGCCATTTATCGTTTCTGCCGCATTAAAAACAGCACAAGGCTCAACTACTGTTGCCTTGGTGACCACCTCTGCGATGGTCGCACCACTATTGGGTCAAATAGGTCTTGATAGTGAGCTTGGTCGCGTATTTTGCGTGATGGCAATTGGTGCAGGCGCAATGACTATCTCACACGCTAATGACAGCTTTTTTTGGATTGTTAGCCAGTTTAGTCGTATGAGTGTGGCACAGGCTTATAAAGCCCATTCTATGGCGACTGGTATTCAAGGCGTGACCAGTATCATCTTTATTTGGTTATTAACCTTGGTATTTATTTAAAGAGATTTAAAGAGACATTCATGAAAATTTTAATTGCTCCCGACTCATTTAAAGAAAGCTTAGAAGCACTGGATGTTTGCCGCGCCATTCAATCTGGCTTCAGCCAAGTGTTTCCAGATGCTGACTATAAACTGCTACCTATGGCAGATGGCGGTGAAGGGACTTCTGCAGTATTGTCTTACGTGCTAGGTGGCCGCTGGAAAGAAGTGCGCGTCCATGACCCTTTAATGCGACCGATTAGCGCAAAATATTTATTACTGCCTGATGCAACTGCGGTCATCGAAGTTGCTCAAGCTTGTGGTTTACATCTCTTGACTGTGGCAGAGCGCAATCCAGTCATCGCCAGCAGCTATGGCGTTGGCGAGCTGATTGCAGATGCTTTAAGGGAAGGTGTCAAACGTATTATTATCGGTCTTGGTGGTAGTGCCACCAATGATGCAGGACTTGGTATGCTAACCGCACTTGGCATGAAGTTTCATGATAGTGATGACAATATGCTAGCCCAAGGCGGCGGCGCGCTTGCCAACTTGCAACGATTAGATGCGACAAGCTTCCATACTAGCGTGTTACAGACAGTGTTTGAAGTAGCCTGTGATGTCACCAACCCTTTATGTGGCGAATTGGGTGCCAGTGCAATATTTGGTCCTCAAAAAGGCGCTAGCCTACAGCAAGTCAATGATTTGGACCAAGCATTGAATCATTTTGCAAGTGTATGTGAGCAACATGGCTATCAGAATTATCAAGAGATAGCGGGTGCTGGCGCAGCAGGTGGTCTTGGCTATGCGTTAATGAGCTTTTGCCAAGCTGAGTTAAAGTCAGGTTTTGATACAGTGGCAAAAGTTACCAACTTATCACAGCACATTGCCGATGCAGATTTGGTCATTACTGGTGAAGGCAAGCTTGACGCTCAGTCTGCCATGGGTAAAGTAGCTGGCGGCATTAGCCACATTGCCAAAGCCCGCCATACGCCAGTGATTGCGATTTGTGGCAGTGTTGATGGACTAGAATCGGCTCAGACCAGTCAGTTTGATGTCATTATGCCCAGTATCCAAAAGCTAGAGTCCATCGAGAATATCTTTGAAAATGCTTATCATAATGTTGAAATCACTGCCACCAATATTGCTGCGGCAATAAAACTAGGTCAAAGTATCAAGTAGGCTTTATACGGCTACTTAAGATACTCTATTAGACGCTGTTATAGCCATTTTTTCACCTCATTGAGGACGGTTTGCATCCTATTTGGCAGTACCTGCTGGCGGCGTACAGCAAAGTACAGGGTTTCACTAACTGAGACTGGCAGCTGATGACATTTAAGCAGCTGCGGGTTTGGATACGCGGCAACTGCGTGCGCTGGTAATACGGTAAATCCAAGCCCCCTACTTACCGGCTCTAAAATCATACCTATCTGATTGGAAAAGCCTTTTTTAATAAAGTCATTGATGTGTCCAAATTCAGGATAATTGGCGCTCAACAGCAAACTGGCATGATGTGCGCCATCAGGATGATCAATAAATCCAAGCTTGGTAAGTGCTTCCCAGCTAGGCTCCATCATCGTGATTGGTGTCACCAGTAGTAGCGCTTCTTGAGCCACCGGCTTGCAGCTGACCGTCTCATCATCCGAGATAGTTGTCATAAAACCTATATCAATCTCATGCTTGGAAAGCGCCTGCTCTATATCTGTATTGGGGGCAAAACGGTAATCAATCACCAGCTTTGGATGCTGGTCTTGTAATGTTAACAGCTTAGGATAGAGCTTTAAACCAACGCTGCCAGGCGACATGATTCGCACCAATCCCTCATTATACGGATCGTCACCGATACGCTGCTCTAAGCGTGATAAGCGCTGCAAGATATCCTCTGCCTCTCGATACAAATGCTCACCTGCATCTGTTAATGAAAACTGCTTACCTTGACGAATAAGCAAGTCAACATCCAACTGATTCTCAAGCTTACGTATATGCTGACTAACCCCTGACTGCGTCATATATAGACGCTCAGCCGTTTGAGTAAAATGTCCGACTTCCACCAAGGTGCAAAAGGTACGTAGCCATGTGATATTTATCATTACAGTACATACTTATCTTTATAATAAATGATAATTTTACGTAATATACATAACTTTGTAAACTACTCCCATATCAAAAAGGAGTACAAACCATGAATAATGTTTATCCAAGAAGCTTTTCACATATTGGTCTTTCAGTACCTGACCTCGATGCCGCTGTCAAATTTTATACTGAAGTGATGGGTTGGTACATCATCATGGAGCCGACTGAAATTACTGAAGATGACAGTGCTATTGGTGAGATGTGTACCGAAGTCTTTGGTGCAGGTTGGGGCAGTTTTCGTATTGCTCATTTATCTACTGGCGACCGTATTGGCGTTGAGATTTTTGAATTCAAAAATCAAGAAAATCCTGACAATAACTTTGAATACTGGAAAACAGGTATCTTCCATTTCTGTGTTCAAGATCCTAATGTGGAAGAGCTAGCCGAACGTATGGTTGCCGCAGGGGGTAAAAAGCGGATGGAGAAACCTCGTTATTACTACCCTGGCGAAAAACCCTATCGCATGATTTATATGGAAGATCCATTTGGCAATATCGTTGAGATATATAGCCATAGCTATGAGCTGATTTACAGTGAAGGCGCTTACTAAAGGGCGCTAACAGTAATTAACGCTTTGAAACGATTGCCTTTAAAACATAAAAATAGCGCTCTTATATGATAAGGGCGCTATTTTTATATGGGCTATATCAGTATCACTGACCTATTGCTTAACCAATTAAGCATGCTACTATTTGGGTTATTATTTCATTAGCTTTTACACTTTTACACTAAGTTTCAATACCCATTATCAAGGACGATAAATGACCCAGTCTAACCCCATTCAATCAGTGACTCCCTCGACAAACATTAATGAGCCACTGGTTATCAAAGAAATCTCAGGCAGCGTGGTGACATTGACACTCAACAGTCCCAAACAATTTAATGCTTTATCGGTTGAGTTGCTAGCTGCTATGCAAGCGGAGCTTGACAGTATTGCGAAAGACTCAAGCGTGCAAGTGCTGGTGATTGCCGCAAATGGCAAGGCATTTTGTGCAGGACATAATCTAAAAGAGATGCGCGCCAATCCAGATAAAGCATTTCAGCGCGCTTTATTTGAGCAATGTAGTCAGATGATGCTCACCATCAATCAAATGCCGCAAGTTGTCATTGCCAAAGTACAAGGCATCGCTACCGCTGCTGGTTGTCAACTGGTCGCAACCTGTGATTTAGCTATTGCCTCAGACAATGCCAAATTTGCCACCTCTGGTATCAATGTAGGGTTATTTTGCTCCACCCCTGCAGTGGCAGTCAGTCGCAACCTATCTCGCAAGCAAGCATTTGAGATGCTGATTACTGGTGAATTTATAGATGCCCACACTGCACTACAGCAGGGACTGATCAATCGTGTGGCAAGCGCTGAGCAATTAGACCAGATACTACAGTCTCTGATAGACGCTATTACCAGTAAATCTTCAGTCGCTCTTAAAACTGGCAAAACCATGTTTTATAAGCAACTGGATATGGAATTGGCAGAGGCTTATGAGTATGCCAGCGAGGTGATGAGCTGCAATATGATGGCGGATGATGTGAGTGAAGGGATTGACGCCTTTATCGAAAAGCGTTCTGCCATATGGACAGGACGATAAGAACAATAGAGTTATTCTATAATGCAAAATGTCTCTGTTGGCGTTGGCAGCGCCACTTTTTTAAATAACAAAGGCGTTTTTTAAATAAGAGATGGCAATAATTAAGATTACTCAGCTAGTAATTTTGCAAGCATCTTATTTATCTCACTTTTGAATGCTTTATCGTCGAGCTTACTGGCAGTAATTTTAGCACTCTGTAAGCTTTGAATCGCTGCCTCTGTCTGTCCAAGCTCGCTCTGTAGCTCAGCCATTGAAAAGGCTATCGATGATAAATGCTCTTTTGATTGAATCACTGCTGCTTTATCGAAGGCCTTCTGGTAAATAACTAATGCCTCATCCAAATCTTCCGTAAAATCTGCCAATGTCTCCCACTGCTCAGGATGATCCTTATTGCCTTTCTCATTTTCAATGCACAAGTCTTTTAGCTGTACATACAGCGTATCAAATGTCTCTTTATCATTGGCACTGTCCGCTTCTAATAGCTTTTCTGCCAACACATAAATTGAGTGATAAATTTTATTATTAATCATTTTTTTATAACCCTTTTTTGCTACTTATCAGATAACTGTCAATACTGTCAACGAGGTTGATTATAGACTATTTGCATGCGTTACTCATCAAAAAGGGCCTGATAGTCATATCACGCCCTCTCATTATTATTCAGTTTTAAGTAGCAGGTACTGGTATTTACTCAGCAGCGATGGCAATCATCTCAACCAATAGCTCAGGACGTGCCAATGCCGACTCGCCACAAGCACGAGCTGGCGGCTGTACGCCTTCAAACCACTTATCCCACACTTCATTCATTGCGGCAAAATCTGACATATCTTTTATCCAGACAGTCACTGACAGTAGCTTTGATTTATCGCTACCGACTTCTTGTAACAAGCTTTCGATCTTCTCTAGGCAAGTTAAGGTTTGGGCTTTGATATCATCTTCAGCGTTACCCACTTGACCACATAGATAAACAGTCTGATTATGAACCACAATTTTACTCATACGTTGATTACTATGGAGCTTTTGCATGGATTATTATCCTTAATTTTTAATGCTTTAAAATGTATAAATGACTCAAGTTTTATGAAATCTTACTTAGCGAGAAAAGCGATCAGCGCTAAATGGCTTGATATCGACCAATAGCGGTTTTTCATGAATCATCTCTTCAACGAGACGACCGGTCATTGGTCCTAATGTGAAACCTTGATGACTGTGACCAAAGGCAAACCACAATTTATCGTGCTTAGGCGCAGGACCTATGACTGGCTTCATATCTGGCATACAAGGACGTGATCCTGCCCATGCTTCGCTCTCAACTGCATCTTCTAATGGCAGGATTTTTCGCGCCAGTTTAAGCACGGTTTTTAACTGTCCAAAATTCTTTGGCGCATTCATGGTCGTCATCTCAGCACCAGTGGTAATACGGATACCTTGCTGCATCGGTCCCATGACAAAACCTTTATCCATATCAAACATACTATGATGGATGGTGTTCTTTTCGTTGACTTTAAAATGCTGATGATAGCCACGCATCGGGAATAATGGCAAGTCATAACCAAGCGGCTTGATGAGATCATTAGACCAAGGTCCTGCTGCGATGACTAATTTATCACTATAGAAAGTCTCGGTATCGGTAACAATCTTCCAGCCGCCATCTTCTTGTACGATCTCTTGAACGCCAGTCTCTTTAATTGTCCCGCCCATTTCTTGGAAGTTTTTTGCATAGGCTTTAACCAGAAAGCTTGGGTTTGAGACCTGCCAAGAATTTAACCAATGAATTGCGCCAACGAACTCGTCAAAATTGGCGCTAGGCTCCATGACTCTTAATTCTTCAACTGTCAATACATTATGTTCAACACCTTGATTGCGAGCATCGATAGCTAGCGCAATGGCTTCTTTAAAGGTGTCTTCAGAGCGATGCAATTGCAACCAACCATCGCGGGTAATCAGCTCATCTGCACCAGAGGCGCTAATCATGGTTTGATGTTCGCTTGTGCAATGCTCAATCAGTGTTTGCCATTCGCCTTCGATTTTTTTAACTGACGCAGGTGTAGAGTATTTCCAGTATTGCAATAGTGCCTGATGATAACGAAGAATAGCTGGTATGCGATAGCGGATATCAGTACCTTGGTTTGGCAATACACGTATCATTTCAGTCAGCTGGCGCGGAAACGGATGCGTATGAATCGCCTCACGCTGAATCAAGCCAGCATTGCCGTATGAAGTCTCTGAGCCCGGTAGCTTTTTGTCTATAAGCAAAACTTCAGCATTGTTTTTTTGTAGATGCCAAGCAACCGAGGTGCCAACCATACCTGCACCGATAACGATAACTTCATGACGCATAACATATCCCTTTTTATGGCTTTGATACAGAGTGTTAAATAGATGAATATAACGGGTAAGGTGGTCATAGTAACGCATTGAAAGATTTTTTAAACCCTTATCTGTTAAATATTTTTACGAATAAACACTTTTGGTTATATGTTTTTATGCAAGGTATTTTTGATAGGAATAGTAACAACCTAATGAAAAACAAAAGTCATTTTTTAAGCTATTTTCCAACGTTTATAGCATTTTTTATCACCACCAAACTGGATCATCACTCTCTTCTAAAGGCTGTTTTACCGTTAGTACCGTTATCTTATCGGCAGGTACTTCAGCGATAAACCGTGACACTTTATCAAAATAGCCTGAATAGCTCGAAAAATAATCGGGCGCAGTTAAAAACAGCCTGCTTTTTGCACGACTACAGGCAACATAAAACAGCTTACGCTCCTCTTCTAATTCCTCAAAATCGCTTAGTGAGCGGTAATGCGGCGTCATACCATCTACCAATGAATTAACAAATACCACTGACCATTCAAGTCCTTTGGCACTATGAATGGTCGAAATGGTCACTTTGTCCCTGTTTTTGTCGATACCTTCTTCGTCTTTTTCAGGCTCACCTGCGGTGGCAACCGAGTCATTAGGTGGATCGAGTGCCAGATTTTCTAAAAATTTATCGAGACTGTCATGCTCTAACGCTAGATTTTTGAGCACACGGAAGTCTTCGCTACGCTCACGCCAATTGTCTTCATTGATTTTTAAAACGGGCATATAAAAATCTAGAATCAGCTCGATAATGGCTTCGACCGACTCTGCTTGACTGGCTTGACTTAGCATTTTATACAGCGGCTCAAGTTGCGTGCTTTTTTTGGCAAACTTTGTTGTTAGTAACGGCTCAAAAGAGTTATTGTCAGCATTAATCGCTTGGGTTAAGCGCGTGGCAGTCACCGACCCTACGCCTTTAAATAAGGTCAAAATACGGTGCCATGCAATGGTATCATTCGGGTTATAAAGTATCTTAACAAATGCTAAGACGTCTTTAATGTGGCGTCTTTCAATAAAACGAATCCCACCAACGACAATAAACGGGATATTACGTTCCATAAATTCTAGCTGGACGTAGTTAGATTGAAAGGACGTTCGGCACAATACCGCAAAGTCTTGATAATCATAGTCTGATTTTAATTCGATAATTCTATCAGCAATATACTTTGCTTCTTTGCTTTCATCACCAAGTCGGCGAAATATTGGTTTTACGCCTTCTATAGAAACCCCAGAGTACAGCTGCTTTTGGTAACCCAAGGTGATCTGAGCAGACAGAGCATTGATATAATCAAGCACTGCTGGCGTACTACGATAGTTTTGCTCAAGTTTAATCAGCTTAGCTTCAGGGTAACCCTCTCCGAATAATAAGATATTTTCATAATTGGCGCCGCGAAAGGCATAAATACTTTGGTTGTCATCACCTACGACCATCAGCGACACTGACGTAGGCGCACAGATGAGATCAATCAGCTCTTTTTGCGGAATATTGGTGTCTTGATATTCATCAACCATGACATAACGATATTGCTTTTGTAGCAGTTGGCGAAAGGTATCATTATGCTTTAAATGACGCACCACTTGGCTAATGATGTCATCAAAATCGTATAAATGATTGGCACGCTTGTACTCATGAAAGTCAATGGCCAATTGCTCAATAAAAGGAATATGCACGGCAATATCAGGATAGCTGTTTTCGATTAAACCTCGAATATGAATACGGCGATTTCTAGAGGTTGAAAAGATGTTTTGCAACGTTTTTTTGCGCGGAAATGCCTGATTGGTTATTTTGGTCGGATACTTTTTTTCCTTATGAATTAAATCGATGGCGTCTTCACTGTCGCCTGTATCTAGAATGGTAAATCTCGGATTAATACCAAGCAGACCTGAGTATTGACGCAATAGCATATTACAAAAAGAATGGAAGGTGCCACTGGTGATGTCATTCAGGGCTTTATTTTTTGGCAATTTATCTTCTACCAAATCCTCATTTAACCTTTGGGCAAAAGATGGTGTGCTTGCTAGCAACGTCTTAGCACGACCTTTGATTTCGTTGGCTGCTTTACGAGTAAAGGTTAATAGTAAAATCTCTTTTGGCGACACGCCGTTTTCTATCAAGTAACTGGTTCTATAGGTCAAAGTCTTGGTTTTGCCAGAACCCGCGCCAGCGATCACCAATACCTTGCCCTCAATAGTCGTGGCGGCCAATAGCTGATTGCCATTAAGCTCACTGGCATAATCTACTTGCAACCCTAAATGACTGCTAAGCCTTTGCGCTAATACCTCAGCATCCGCATTTATCAGATTGGCTTCGAGCTTCTTAATTGCCTGTTCAAGCCGCGTGATCTTGGGTTTCATCTCGATAAAATTTTGCGGATAATTATAATGGTGGGTAGCAAAAATGGTCGTGGTCATTATAGGATATTACCTTTGATATGGTTTAGCGTGCCATTCATTATAAAGTAAGATAATAATTTCAGGGGCTGTCTTAGATAAGTAAGACAATCTAGGGCAGCTTACAGATAGGTTCAACCCTACTTGATGCTTCACCACTTTCAATACACTCATTGACTATAAGTAAGCCGACTGCTTAAATGATTTATCCCTAGGAGAATATCATGACTGAAAAAACCGAAGAAAACGCTGCTACTCACAAACGCAAATTAATTGATAAATTTTTGATAAAACTGACTAAAGAAGAACCGCAGATGTATTACGCCACGACATCTGAGATTGCACGCAGTCTTTATAGCATGTTAAAAGAACATACGAATCGGTTAACCGTTGAGGAACAAGCGCTTATCAGACATATGACTATTGAAGAAATACAAGGGCTATTAGGCTTTCATGCTAAATGAGAAAATAAGATTCTTATGACTGCACAAAAAAAGACTGCCTATAGGGCAGTCTTTTTTATTAACACATCAAATTAGAGATTTAACAATAAACGTTTAAAAAAACATGTCAAATTAAGCAGCTAAACAAAACGCTTAAAAAGGATAATCGCGCGGTGTATGCTGCACTGAAATCCAATGCAAGGTAGTAAACTCTTCTAGTATCCATTCACCATTAAAGCGTCCGATACCCGAGTTTTTCTCACCGCCAAATGGCGCGTTGCTTTCATCATTCACTGAGATATCATTAATATGGGTCATGCCAGCTTTGATATCACGAGCAAAGCGCAAGCCTTTTGCCATATCTTGGGTAAACACTGCACTCGATAAGCCATACATAGAGTCATTAGCAATCGACAGCGCATCGTCTTCATCTTTGGCACGAATAATACCAACCAAAGGACCAAATACTTCATTACACGACAAGTCCATCTCACGCGTTACTTCACTAAAGACATGCGGTGGCACCACTTGACCTTTTATCTCACCACTTAATAGCATTTTTGCGCCTTCATCTTGCGCTTTAGCGATTTTTTCTTTTAGCGACTCAACTTGTTTTTCATTGATAATCGGACCGACTGCCGTATCAATTTTGCTAGGATCGCCAACATTCAAGGTCTTAACGTGTGCCACAAAACGCGTAACGAAATCGTCATAAATATCATCTTCGACAATGATACGGTTAATCGCAATACAGATCTGACCTTGATGCAAGAATTTACCAAAGGCAGCAGCTTTTACGGCTTGCTCAATATCAGCGTCTTTTAGCACCACAAATGGGCTGTTACCACCTAGCTCTAGCGCCACTTGCTTGATATAGTCGCCGCCATTTGCCAACTCACCGATATGCTTACCTACAGAGGTTGAACCGGTGAAGGAAACCAAACTCGGAACATGATGGGTGACCATCGCATCGCCAATTTCACTACCGCTACCAACGACGACGTTTAGTAATCCTTTTGGCAAACCGGCTTCTTCAAATATTTTTGCAAGCAGCAACCCACCAGTAATCGGTGTATCACTAGCAGGCTTTAACACTACGGCATTCCCTAGTGCCAATGCTGGCGCAATAGAGCGCTGGGTTAGATGTAATGGGAAGTTCCATGGGCTAATCACGGCAATCACACCCATCGGTTCACGATAGATAAAGTTTTCTTTACCCGGTGTGTTCGACGGGCGAATCTCACCATGCACCCGATTAGGGAAACTTGCGGCTTCAAGGGTAATCGCCCGCGCACTGCTAAACTCGACCATCGCCTTAATACGGGTACTGCCCGACTCTTTAATGAGCCAATCGACAATCTCATCTTGACGCTGATCAAAGATACTAACTACTTTATAAAGGATAGCAGCACGTTCGTTCGGAGTTTGCTTTGCCCACTGTTTTTGCGCTTCACTGGCAGCTTGATAAGCTTCATCAAGTTGTTTATCCGTTGCTTGTTGAATCTCAACCAAGGTTTCACCGTTAAACGGATTGGTATTAGTATTGATACTATCGTCATCACCCTTTTTCCATTCGCCTGATATATATTGCAAATGAAAATCTGTATAAACATTTACCTGCGTATTTTTAGTTTCTATTGACATAATTGTTCCTATTTTTTATTTAATAATATTATTAGAGTGTGGCTATAACGTATCATGGCCGTCTATCAGATTCCGTAACACGTTTAATAAGCAATAGCAGCATACAATAACAAACGTAACTTGATAGACGACTGGTCTAATGCTAACATAAACGCTATAAAAATTAGAATCTTTTAAACCTGTTGTTTGTTGAACAAACGTAACTTGCCAATTAATACTTATAAATTTGTTAAACCATCTTAAATAATTAGTCTCTCTAAGGAGAACATAAGTCACATGTCTATACCCAATGCTATAAAACATACTCAACCAGATAGTTCGCTATCTAATATTGCATTATCGAACACCAGAGACCATCTGTTAACGACGGGCTATAAGCTCATCGCACAAAAAGGCTTTACCGCAGTTGGTATTAAACAAATATTAGATACGGCAGGCGTGCCCAAAGGCTCTTTTTATCATTATTTTGCGTCAAAAGAAGCCTTTGGCGAGGCGATTATCAGCCACTACTTTACCCAGTATAAGCAGCGCCTTGATACTATTGGTTCACAAGACGTTAGTGCCCAGCAGAAATTGTATGACTATTTCCAAAACTGGTATGACACGCAGCAAAGCGGCTGCGCTCATGAGAAATGTTTGGTGGTAAAGCTTAGCGCTGAAGTGTCAGATATGTCGGAGCCAATGCGTAAAGTCCTATATGCGGGCTATCAGCAAACGATTACATGGCTTGCAACTCAAATCAAAGCCGGCTGGGCAGACGGTTCTGTGCCTCATCCCGCTAACGTAGCGGCTGAGAGTATGGCAAAACGTTGGTATTTTGCATGGCTTGGTGCCAGCTTAGTGACCAAAATTAGTCAAACGGATACCCCATTAGCAGAAGTATGGCTGATGACCACTACCGCTATGGGTCGCTAGTTTTTTCATTTTATAAACGATCTCTTTACATTCTGTAGCTCTCGTTTTGTCTATCTTTCTGTCTTACTCCTCCTTGTTTAACTTACCATGAACTAGTGTTGAACAAGGATATCTTATTAATATTTTGTCTTAGGAAAAATATTAATTACTACTATTAAAAGTCCAACTGAATAATTCGATTAACTTAATATCGGCTGAAATGCCTATACGATAGTTTTGTAACTATTTACTATAATTACTAGACGACCGGTCTAATTAATATATAATGCGGACAGATGCAAATAAGTTGCAGACTTTATTTTCAGTTTTTAAATCTCTTTTTCATACTCAGAAAACATATTAGGAATCTTATGAATAACTTTCAATATTATAATCCCGTCCGTATCGTCTTTGGTGAAGGTCAAATCGAGAAGTTGGCCGAGCTTGTACCAACAGATGCCCGCGTACTGATTACTTATGGTGGCAGCTCAGCACAGCGTACAGGTACGTTAGATGAAGTTAAAACGGCATTAGCTGCCAGTGGCAATCGCGAAATATTCGAGTTTGGTGGTATTGAAGCCAATCCAGAATTTACTACCTTGCTAAAAGCAGCTGATATGGTCAATGAGCACAATATTGACTTCTTATTAGCCGTTGGTGGTGGCTCTGTACTTGACGGCAGTAAGTTTGTCGCACTGGTATCTTCATTGACTGAAGAAGACGGTACAGTATCACGCGATAAAGCATGGGATGCGCTCACCAGTTATTGCAGAGATATCGATTCAGCAGTTGATTTGGGCGCGGTATTAACCATTCCAGCGACTGGCTCTGAGATGAATTCAGGCGGCGTGATTAACTTTAGCGAACGTCAAGCAAAACTGCCGTTTGGTAATCCACTTGCCTTCCCTAAATTTTCAATTTTAGATCCAACCAAAACCATGACTTTACCTGAACGCCAAGTAATGAATGGTGTGGCTGATGCCTTTGTTCATGTGATGGAACAGTACCTGACCTATCCGGTCAACGCGAAAGTTCAAGATGCCTTTGCTGAGAGCTTATTAAAGATTCTGATTGAGGAAGGCACAGCGGTAAAAGCCGATCCGGAGAATTTAGAGACCCGCAAAAACATCATGTGGACAGCGACTATGGCGCTAAATGGTCTGATAGGTACTGGTGTACCGCAAGATTGGACGACGCATATGATTGGTCATGAGTTGACCTCATTGCACGCGATTGACCATGCTCGCACGCTGACCATCGTATTGCCATCAGTCATGCGTGAGCTTAAAGACAGCAAAAAAGACAAATTGCTTCAATATGCACGCAACGTTTGGAATATTACAGTCGATGATAATGGTACTGAATTAAATGATGACGCCATCATTGAAGCGGCTATCAAACAAACTGAAAACTTCTTCCGCGAGCTTGGACTGCCGGTCAGCTTAGCAGATGTCGAGTTAGATGCTGCTGCCATTGATCCTATTATCAAGCAATTAGAAGTGCATGGTATGGTGAAATTGGGTGAGCATGGCAAAAACGACTTGGCAGTATCACGTCGTATTCTAGAGCGTGCCATTACTAGCAACGCTTAACTCTCTGAGTAATTATCTATAGTTATATTGTCGTTATAGAAACCACTAGCCTGTCACTTCAGAGTGGCGGGTAACTTTAAAATCAAAAATAAATAAAATAAGGCGCTTTATCATGAGCTTTAATGAACAACAAAATCCACAACAAAATCGTCAAATCAAACTTGCCAGCCGCCCACATGGCGCACCAACTGCCGATAATTTTGAATTGGCTACTGGCGAGATTCCAAAACCCAACCAAAGCGAGATGCTATTACGCACCGTATATTTATCGCTTGACCCTTATATGCGCGGACGTATGAGTGATGCCGCAAGCTACGCTGACCCATTAGAAATTGGCGATGTCATGCTAGGTGGAACGGTTGCCCAAGTCGTCGAGTCTAATATCGATACATTTGCAGTCGGTGATTTGGTAGTATCGAACTCGGGCTGGCAGGACTATAGCGTCAGCGATGGCGAAGGCGTACTAAAGCTCGATAAAAACATGGCAAACCCTTCTTATGGCTTGGGTGTGCTTGGTATGCCCGGCTTCACAGGCTACATGGGTTTGACTGATATCGGTAAACCAAAAAAAGGCGAAACCTTAGTCGTCGCGGCGGCAACGGGTCCTGTTGGCGCAACTGTTGGACAAGTCGGTAATCAGTTAGGCTTACGTACTGTTGGCGTTGCTGGCGGTGCTGAGAAGTGTGCTTACGCGGTTGAAGAATTAGGCTTTGATGTTTGTCTTGATCATAAAGCCGATGACTTTGCTGAACAACTAGCAATCGCCTGCCCAGATGGTATCGACATTTATTATGAAAATGTTGGTGGTAAAGTCTTTGATGGCGTATTGCCACTATTAAATGCCCACGCACGTATTCCAGTATGTGGCTTGGTATCACAGTATAACGCCACCGAATTGCCAGACGGTAAAGACCGTTTGGGTGTCCTGATGGGTAATATTCTAAGTAAACGTCTAACCATCAAAGGTTTTATTATCTTTGAAGAATACGGCGATCATTTCCCAGAATTCTTAGCTACGATGAGCAAATGGCTTGAATCAGGTGCTGTTAAAACCAAAGAGCATCAAGTTGATGGTTTAGCACAAGCCCCACAAGCTTTCTTTGATATGCTTGATGGTAAGAATTTTGGTAAGACAGTGATTAAAGTGGCTGACGTTAAATAGCTGATAGCTAACATAAAAAATCATGAAAATAACCAGTTAACAACATAACTTGTTAAGACAGCTACTGAAAGTCATTCTTAAAAGATGAATACTGTCAGCAGTCGGTTTTTTAGCGTTATTAGTTTTTGATAGCGTTAATAACTTTCAACAATAAACAGGGACAATTATGAATATTTTAATGGTACTAACTTCACACGATAAATTGGGCGATACTGGTAAGAAGACAGGTTTTTGGCTAGAAGAATTTGCCGCGCCTTACTATGCTTTTTTAGATGCCGGTGTCAATATCACAATTGCCTCTCCTGCAGGCGGTCAACCACCACTTGACCCAAGTAGTGACACGCCGGATGCTCAAACCAAAGATACCAAACGTTTTAAAGAAGATTCTGAAGCCCAAGAACGCCTAGCAACGACTAAAAAATTGGCAGATATGAAAGCGGAAGATTTTGATTCAGTATTCTATCCTGGTGGTCATGGTCCAATGTGGGATTTAGCCGTTGATAAAAACTCGATTGAATTAATTGAGACGTTTATCAAACAAGATAAGCCAGTTGCTTTTGTCTGCCATTCTCCTGCCGCGCTCAAAAACGTTAAAATCGATGGCGAGTATCTGGTCAAAGGCAAAACGGTCACAGGCTTTAGTAATACCGAAGAAGAAGCGGTTCAGCTCACTGACGTCGTGCCTTTCTTATTAGAAGATGTGCTAAAAGCCAATGGCGGAAACTATGAAAAAAGCTCTGATTGGGAATCGTTTGTGGTCGAAGATGGTTTGCTGATCACGGGTCAAAATCCAGCGTCGTCAGAAGAAGCCGCCAAGCGTTTAATGGCTAAAATACAGGCTTAATAGCATCAAATCCACTGCAAAAAGGCTAACTAAATGATTCGCTTACATCACCTCAATCAATCACGCTCATTACGGACGTTATGGCTTTTAGAAGAATTGGGACAACCTTATGAAATTATTAGCCACCAGCGTGATGCCAAAACGCATCTAGCACCAGATAGCCTAAAAGCGGTACATCCTCTTGGTAAGTCTCCGGTTATTGAGATGGATGGCGAGCTTTATGCAGAGTCAGGTGCGATTACTGAGCTGTTGATTGAGCGGTTTGCACCTGATAATCTTCGCCCTGCTATCGATAGCGCAGATTATGGTCATTACTTACAGTGGATTAACTTTGCTGAAAGCTCGCTGATGCTGCCGCTTTTGCTTGAATTATTTACCAATAAAGCAGGTGCTGGTGATAATGCATTTTTAAAAGGGTATATCGCTCAAGAAAAACACAGGCTACTGAGCTATCTAAATGACGAGGTGGCAGGCAAATCCTTTATCGTGGGTAACAAGCTAAGCGGTGCAGATTTTATGCTGTCGTTTGATTTGATTATGCTTCTCAAGCGTGAGGCGTTAGAGGATTATCCTCATATTAAAGAATACGCGCTACAACTGGCAAGCCTTGATAGCTATCAGCGCGCCATGCGTTTGGAAGCAAATTATGATATGACTACTCTGACATAAATCCCACGGTTAATCGCGTAGATGCGAACGATAATCAAAAACTATGATAAAATAGCTCAAGCTTTTCTTGAGCTATTTTTTCTTATACAGCATTATTAAGTATTAAAGTTTTATATCTTTATGCTTTTATTGTTCTGTGACCTATTTTTTATAGCGCTTTAAATGAGTAAGCGCTAATAATAAAACCGTATGATGAGCACCGACCACGCTTATTAGCGCTGATCAGACACCGCCTGATACTTGGGAGCGTTATCATGAATTTACATTATCCGTCGTTACCGATGATAGATAGCCCATGAGTACCGACTATCAGTTTAAACCTCATGAACAGCCGTTTATGCTAGGCTCTCCTGCCACACCCGATCATCCTACTTATCGGAAAGTATTTTACTTACTGATCGGTATTTTTATCGGTATTACTGCCAGTTTTCAAAACGGTCTATTAGTCGCCAACCTCTCTCAAATTCAAGGTGAGATGGGCTTAACCCCTGTTGAGGGTGGCTGGATATCAGTCGCTTACAATATGACCAATGCCTGTATCACGGTACTGCTCTATAAAATTCGCCAACAGTTTGGTATGTCGTTATTTAGCAAAATCACCCTATTCTTTTTGCTCTCAGCGACCAGTATGCAGTGGTTAGTCAGTAGTCATCTATTGAGCTCAACCACCGGAATTAGCATTGATCCTTATTATTTAGAGCTGATTGCCCGTGGCTTTAGCGGCGTGGTCGCGAGCGCTATGACAGTATTGTCTATCTTTTATTGTTTGCAAGGCATGCCAGCAGCTCGGCGTATTAGTGGACTGATTTTGGGCTTTGGCTTGGTACAGTTTGGGGTGCCTTTATCTCGCATCATCTCGCCTTATCTTGCCGCCGATGGTCAACTTGAAGGCTTGTTTTTATTCCAAGTAGGCTTAGCTTTGATATGCTTTGGCTTAATTAACCTTCTTGAGCTGCCACGCGGTAATATGGAAAAAGTCTTTGAAAAGCTGGATATTGTCAGCTTTGTTTTTTTTGCGACTGGTCTTGCAGCATTGGCAGTGTTTTTGGTACAAGGGCGTATTTTATGGTGGACGACTCCTTGGCTCAGTTATCCACTGATTATTTCCGTCGTCACCATTTCTATTGCGTTGTGGATTGAAACCCATCGTAAAAATCCAATGCTACAAGTACGTTGGATGCGCAGCCGGACGATTATCGCCTTTATGATAACGGGCGCTGTGATGCGTATCTTGCTGTCGGAGCAAAGCGTTGGCGCGGCAGGGTTATTGGCTAACCTCGGTTATGGCAATGATCAGCTGATTGTGTTCTATGCCATTATTTTAGCCGCTAGTGCACTGGCATTGGTGCTTAGCATTTTTACGACCAATGCGATGGACCTGCGTCGACCGGTGATTTTTGCCGTGGCATTGATTGCGATTGGTGCATGGATAGATACAGGTGTGTCACTGAATTCTACACCTGTCATGTTTTATTTTAGTCAGTTTATCATTGCGTTTGCTGCTGTATACTTTATGGGACCGATGGTATTTGAAGGGATGTTTCGTGCCATTGCTAATGGTCCTGCCTATATTATTAGCTTCTCGGTGATTTTTGGTATTTCACAAACGGTTGGCGGTTTAGCAGGTGCGGCGGGAATTCAAGCCTTTACCACCATTCGCACCCAAATGCACTATGCGGATATGGTCAGCTCCATGAGTACCGGCGATCCGGCAACCATGCCTCAAATATTACAAGGGATTCAGCGCCAAGCGACCGTCGCCGCTTATGATGACTTATTCTTTTTAATGGCAGTGAGCGCTACGATTACCGCGATCTATTTATTAATGGTGTATTTCTATTATTTGTATCATAAGCGCAATCCTCTTGGTAAAGAGCTTGCCGCGTTAGCAGAAATGATGGGCAAAAAATAGCAGATAGTGCAAATGCTATGTGTATTCTATAGCGCCTACTCTCTCTTATTATTATTGTAACGTTATTTATTATGCTTATTAAACCCTTTAGGAGCGTGTCATGAACGAAGACAAACCCAAAAGCTTTGATGACGCAAGCACGCCTAACAAAACAGCTAAAACTGTTGAAAATGCTCAAGCTAGTGAATCATTATCAAATCAAGCGGTTGTGGATACACCATCACAGTCACACATGGCTTCCAATAATGACGCAAATACCAATATAGCAGCCATTCAACCTGAACCTACTATGCCTGCAACTCGGATTCAAACCGACCCTTCTGATGACTTACCTACGAATGCCAATGAGCCTATAGACGCCGCTGATACAAATAAAATAGACAGCACTGAGGCAGGCGATGGCAAAGATGATACACCGATGCCGCCCACTGAATCTATTCCTGCGCCAGCAGGTTGGTCGCCCAAAAAGAAGTCATTTTTTAATTTAGCCTTACTGATTGCGCTGATTGTTATTGGTGTGGCACTCATTCTCTATGCGTGGAAACTGCCACCTTTTACCCCAACCATGCAGCAAACCAATAATGCTTTTGTTAAAGGACAAACCACCATTATCAGTCCGCAAGTGTCAGGTTATGTGACAGAAGTAGCGGTAGAAGATTTTGCGAATGTTGCAGCTGGTGACTTATTGGTAAAAATAGATGACCGTACTTTTCAGCAGCAGCTCGAACAAGCGCAGGCGAATATCGATATTGCGTTAACCAATCGCTCTAGTAATGCTCAAGATACTGGCACCAGCCAAGCACAGATTCAGGCACGTGAGGCAGATGTTTATAGCGCCAAAGTGAGTGTCGACAGTGCCCGCGAGGACGTTAACCGTTATCAGGGCTTGATTGCCATTGGTGCAGTATCAAGAGCAGATGTTGCTCATGCTGAAGCTCAATTAGCAAAGGCACAAGCCGGTGTCCAACAAGCGGAAGCCAATTTACAAGTGGCGGTCGAGGGCAGCAAAAAAACGACTGCTAGCCGCTCTTCATTAGATGCCAATATCAAAAATGCTGAAGCCGCCGCAAAACAAGCACAGATTAACTTGGACAACACCATAATCCGTGCTCCTGAATCGGGACAACTGAGTCAGTTGAGCGTTAAAACAGGACAATATGTCACTGCTGGTACGCAGCTTATGTATATCGTACCAAAAGGCGTATGGATTATTGCCAACTTTAAAGAGACGCAAGTGGCAAATATGACCATTGGTGAAGCTGCCACTATTCATGTAGATGCCTTAGGTGGCACACGGTTTAGCGGACGGGTCAGCAATATATCACCCGCAACAGGCAGTGAATTCAGTGCTGGCGCTGCCAATCCTGCGACAGGTAACTATATTAAAATCGCTCAGCGTATTCCGGTACGCATCGACTTAGACTCTAACCAGCCAGACCTTGCCCGCCTACGTCCTGGTATGTCTGTTTCGGTAGATGTTGATACCAAATAGCTCCACTATTAAAGAAATAAAAAAAGCCACTTTTTTTGCCATATGAATATGACAGGTAAAGTGGCTTTTTTATAGACATGAACTTCTTCTAAGCCCATATCATGCGCTATTGATTACGTTTAAGGCAATAAGCGTTTGGTACTAAAGCTACCATCCGCCTCTTTATGATAGACAATACGGTCATGCATTCGATTGGCGCGACCTTGCCAAAACTCCATCTCATTGACAGTAATCTCGTAACCACCCCAAAAATCAGGCGTTGGTACGGCTGCGCCTTCTGGATAGTCTGTTTTCAATTGCTCAAACGTCTGCTCCATCACATCGCGATTGGCAACTTTACCGCTTTGTGGTTGGCTAACCCATGCGCCTACTTGGCTATCGTGCGGGCGTTTTTGAAAGTAAGCAGCAGATTTATCAGCATCAATTTTAGCAATACTGCCGCTGATACGAATCTGACGCTCAAGCTTGTGCCAAAAAAACAGCGCTTCGGTATTAGGATTTTCAGCGATATCTTGACCCTTGGCACTTTCGTAATTGGTATAAAAAACGATACCTTTATCTGTAATTTCACGTAATAGAACAATACGTACGCTAGGCTTATTATCCTCACCACAAGTCGCTAAGCTCATCGCATACGGCTCTTGTACTTGCGCCTCTATTGCTTCATTCATCCAAACATTTAACAGCTCAAACGGTGATGCTGGTATTGATTGTTGGTCTAGTTGACCTTTTTCATATGACAAACGCTGATCGCTAAAGTCCATACTCATGATTGTCCCTTATTTTGCTATTCTAGTATGTTTATATCAAAGACTATTAACCTAATATGGCTTTTATTTTATCTGCCAAATCATTCGCCATTACATCACACTCTATCTCATCATCTGACTCAACCATGACTCGAATCATTGGCTCTGTACCCGATTGGCGAATAAGCAAGCGACCGCGACCTTCTAAAGTAGCACGAGCTTTATCAAAAGCAACCACTAGCTCTTCATGCTTAAACGGATCTTGCATTTGAGACAAGCGTACATTGACCAGTTTTTGTGGTAATACTTCAAAGCCTTCAGTTAAATCACTTAGCGCTTTGCCTCTTGCTTGCATGACTGCAAGTATCTGCAAACTTGCAATAATAGCGTCGCCAGTCCGGCTTTTATCCAAGCACAAGATATGACCTGACGGCTCACCGCCCAATATCCAACCGTTGGCCTCAAGCTCTTGCATCACATAACGATCGCCTACTTTTGCACGGGTAAATTCAATACCAGCGTCTTTTAATGCCAATTCTAAGCCCATGTTACTCATCAATGTCCCAACGACACCTTTGGCTTTAGTTTGACCTTGAGTAGCAAGTACATACAAGATACCATCGCCGTCAACCAAATTGCCGGCTTCATCGACCATCACAATACGGTCGCCATCACCATCTAAGGCAATGCCCACATCGGCTTCGTATTTTAGCACTGCTTCTTGCAAACCTTCAGGATGGGTTGAGCCACAATCAGCATTGATATTAATGCCGTCAGGCTTATTATTAATGGCGATGACATTGGCGCCCAGCTCACGCATGACACGAGGCGCCACGCTATAGCCTGCACCATTTGCACAGTCGACGACCACAGTCAGATGATCTAAGTCATATTGATAGGGAAAGCTGCCTTTACAAAATTCAATATAGCGACCTTTCGCATCATCGATACGATTATTTTTGCCCAATTGTGCCGGATCAAGAATAGGCATTACGGCATCGTTATTACCGTCGACCGCCATAATAGCGTCCAACTTATCATTGATAGCATTTTGCATTGCATCAGTTAATTTTTTGCCGTCGGCTGAGAAAAATTTGATGCCATTATCATAGTATGGATTGTGTGAGGCAGAAATGACTACGCCTGCATCGGCATTAAAGCTACGGGTCAAATGTGCGATAGCAGGTGTGGGCAATGGCCCTAACATATATACATCGACGCCAGCGGCGTTAAAGCCTGCTTGTAGTGCGCCTTCGATCACATAGCCTGACAACCGCGTGTCTTTACCAATCACAACACTTGGCTTACGCGGCGAATTTTGATTGTTTTCTATCAGCACCAATCCTGTGACATAGCCGAGCTTTAAGATAAAATCTGGCGTAATTGGCAGCTCACCAAATTTACCGCGAATACCATCAGTGCCAAAGTAGCTCATTATTATTGTTCCTTAAGTCTAAAAGTAAAAGCCTCGACGTGGAAGCAGGCTCAGTAGCTTCAATCATTCACTGTCATCAATGGTTTTGATAAGACAAACAGTTATGAATTATTAGAATAATCTATGATTGTATTTTACAAAAAAAACAGCCAACAATAACAAGGCATTGTTGGCTGTTTGTATCTTAACGTCGCTTGACACTGTACAGCTGCGAGTCATCGCATCCTATAGCGGCAAAGATATAATTAGTCGACTCGATAGTTAGGTGCTTCTTTGGTGATTTGCACATCATGCACATGCGATTCTTTCATACCCGCTGAGGTAACTTTGATGAACTGTGGTTTGCTGCGCATATCTTCAATCGTGGCACAGCCGGTATAACCCATAGATGAGCGCAAGCCACCTACCAATTGGTTGACGATACCAGCGACTGGACCTTTATAAGGTACACGACCTTCGATACCTTCTGGCACCAATTTTTCCACACCGTCTTTGGCATCTTGGAAGTAGCGATCTGATGAGCCGTTTTGACCTGACATCGCGCCCAAGCTACCCATACCGCGATACGCTTTATAATAGCGACCTTGGAACAACTCAACTTCACCTGGCGCTTCTTCTGTACCTGCCATAAGTGAGCCAACCATGATGCATGACGCACCAGCAGCAATGGCTTTTGCCATATCACCTGAATAGCGAATACCACCATCAGCAATCAATGGAATACTGTCTTGCAAAGCGCTTGCAACACTATCAATCGCCGAGATTTGCGGCACACCGATACCAGCGATGATACGTGTGGTACAGATAGATCCTGGACCAATACCAACTTTGACCGCATCTGCACCAGCATCACGTAAGGCTTTTGCCGCATCACCTGTCGCGATATTGCCGCCAATCACTTGTACATGCGGGAAATGTTTTTTAATCCAAGATACTTTATCAATAACGCCTTTTGAGTGACCATGCGCGGTATCAACAACGATGATATCGACGTCAGCCGCAATCAAAGCTTCAACGCGTGCTTGAGTATCAGCGCCCGTACCAACTGCTGCGCCAACACGCAGGCGACCTTGCTCATCTTTACAAGCATTGGGATTGTTTTCAGCTTTAGCAAAGTCATTGACCGTAATCAGACCACGCAAACGGAAATCATCATTAATAACAATAACTTTTTCGATACGGTGCTCGTGTAGCAGTCTTTTGATGTTTTCGTTGCTCTCACCTTCTTTAACGGTGACGAGCTGCTCTTTCGGCGTCATGATATGGCTAACAGGCAATGATAGATTGGTCTCAAAGCGCCAGTCACGATGAGTAACGATACCGACTACTTTATCAGTGCCCTTTTCAACCACTGGCACGCCTGAGATGTTATTGTCTTGGGTCAGTCTTAATAACTCACCGATGGTCATCTCTGGATGCACAGTAATAGGATCAACCACAGTACCAGCTTCGAATTTCTTGACGCGGCGCACTTGCATTGCCTGCTTATCGATATCCATACTCTTATGCAAAATACCTAAACCACCAAGTTGTGCCATGGTAATGGCCATCTCAGACTCAGTGACTGTATCCATAGCAGCAGAAATTAGCGGTAAATTTAGCGTGATACTTTTTGTTAGGCGGGTCGTTAGATTAGCAGCTTTTGGCAGTATTTCTGAATAAGCTGGCAATAATAAAACGTCATCAAAGGTTAAGGCTTCATCGACAATTCGCAACATACAGACCCCTAGTAGTGGTTATTTTGATGGGTGGGCAATACAGCATCAAGAAAATCAACGAAAATTCTATCAAAATCATAAGGTTATAAACCTATCAGAAAACAATAAAACTGTGGGGAACAAATACTAAATACAAACATTCGCTCGGCACATCATCAATTCATCATTGCTCATTAAATCATTGGCTCAGCAGACTGGCTAATACAGCGCCCTTTACCTGCCCCAAAATCTAACTATACAATGCTTAACAACTGAATTATCCCTTAAAAATAACGCCATATTATAACAAATAAGCAAGCAAATCGCATGCTATATTTGTCAATAGGTTTTACCCAAAGCTGTCTATCGATAGTGACGCTGTACATTCAATTTTTTTAAGCGCCAAACCAATAGACATTGACTATTTTTGTCTCAATACAAGGTGCTCAGCTGGTAAATAATGCTTTTGTTCACGGTACAAATAATCAAGCATCTGCTCACGTATCTCACAGGCCAGTGTCCATGCTTCTACAGGGCCTACCGCTGAAACAGCGCCGCGCAGTTGAATGGTCTTTTCAGTTACCTCAACGACAAATATTTCAGGCTCAGTTTTATTGTCCCAAAGCTTATTGTCTTTCACCACCGAAATAAACTGCTGCCGAATGGCGTCAATATCTGCACCATAATCGATATATAAGAACACAGGACAGGTCTGATGCACTTCTGTATGCGACCAGTTCTCTACCATTTCGGTGATCAATTCGCGCATCGGCACGATTAATCGACGTTCATCCCATGTTTTTAGTACCGCATAAGTGTAACGCAGGTCTTCAACGGTACTAAAGTTGCCATCCATTATCACACTGTCGCCAATTCGTACGGGCTGTGTCACTGCTACCTGTACTCCAGCAATGATGTTACCCAGTATTGGTTGAGCGGCGATACCAATGACCACGCCAGCAATGCCAGCCGAAGTCAGTAAGGTTTTGCCAAAGCCTTCCATGTTGGCAAACTCACTCAGACCTATCCAAATACTGCCCAACACCATGACAAATACGAAGACGCGGCGAAATATCGATACGTAAGTTCGACGACGGCGCACTTTGTCAAACTGCTCCTCTCCTAGATTTTCAATCTGCATATCTTGATAGCGGTTGGCAAAAAAGTTGATAACACGTATACCGAGCCACATGGCGCTAAAGACCAATCCAATCCAAATAATCGGACGTGTCGAGGAAGCGACTGCATCCAGATAAGGAAAGCCGCCCGATACCAAGGTAAATACCGATGAGAAGCTGATGGTAAAGGTTAGCGGTACTGTCAGCTTATTGACCAAATCTTCCACGCTATTATGGTGGAGCGTACTCAGCCTATTGCCGGCTTTATCTTTGACATACCAATTGAGAAGCTTGCCAGCACCTTTGCTGAGTAACCAGCCCACTCCCATGGTAAAAGAGAAGAAAACAAGTAATGCTAAAAACTCCCAGATGGCGATGCTAAATAACTGTAATTTTGTCCACGCCGGTAAATAACGCTCAAACTTTGCCGGATGATATTGCTCATAGAGGTTATCGATATTACCAACCGTTTGGGCAGAAAATACCCAAAAAGGCGCACTATCATCAATGCGCACACGCTCTAGATGTATGGGTACACGGCGCTCACGATAATCGATATAACCAAGCTGAATAGAGCGTCTAGGAATGCCTTGAATACTGTTCGTGCTACCAAGCGGTGGCTCAATCAAACCGTCAGGACGATCTGGCAATTCATCAAAAACATAGAGCTTTTTTTCAATCAACAGAAAATCAAGTTGTTTGGCCAGATCTATCGCCCGACTACGCTGCAACTTACCATCAATCAAGTTCATATTTAGTGCATAAGCTGCCAAATCATATTGCTGATTCATGACTGCCGATTGGAAAAACTCTAATGTGGCAAGGGGTGTCGACAGATTCGGCGGCTCAGACAAGGGCGGCAAACCTGCATTGAGCTTATCTAACGCATAGTAGTTTTCGTTGTAATCACCAGTGAGACCAGAATCTCCTTGTAGCACACCTGCTTGCTGCACTGTCCTTTTTTCTAGCGGGCTAATTACCTCTGCTGCAACGGCAGAGACAGTCACCCCTTCTTCTTTTAACTTATCGATTCTTTGCGCAGCATACTCCACCAAATTTTCTGGTTTTGTAGTAACTGTCTCTTCAATATTTCGATTGTCTATGTCTTCAGTACTGCTTGCTGCATAAGCAGAAATGCACGCCATATTTAATAGGATAAATAAGCTGCCAATTATAAAGAGCAGTCGCGGTAGAAACTGGGCATGAGACTGTAGAGAGTGAATCCTGAGAAATCCAAAAGGAGTTTGCATACAAAAACTCTTGCTAATAAGTATGATATTAAGCTAATGCAGAAGACACAAAAAAGCCAGCAGATAGCTGGCTTAATTTATTATTGTTTGTGAATGAACAAGCGCAAAAAACTAATGCTTACATTAAGCACGGCGCCAAGTGGTGCCCGCACGACTGTCTTCAAGCTCAATACCAGCATCTTTCAACTGCACACGTATCTCATCAGCACGCGCAAAGTCTTTATTGGTTTTGGCATCTGTACGCTCGATGATTAGCCCATCAATGGCTTCGTCGGTTAAACTATCTTCAGCTGCTTCACCAATGACGGCTTGCAAGAACTGCTGCACAGGCTGCTGTAAAATATTAAGCGTTTGCGCCAAAGCTTTTAAGTGCTGCGCTAATTGCCATGCAGTCTCTACATCTTGTGCTTTACTCGCTTTATTGATATCACGCGCCAATCCAAACAGCACACTGATTGCCGTTGAGCTATTAAAGTCGTCATTCATGGCTTTGATAAAGTCTTGTCCCACCGCACTAGCATAGGCATTATGAATCAAGGCTTCATCGATAATAAGTACTTCACCTTTTTGTTGTTCAGCAACTTTTAATGCTTGATACAACCTGCTTAGGCTATTATGCGCTTCGTCCAAGGCACTATCAGAGAAGTTTACTTGACTGCGATAATGACTCGACAATAAGAAGAAACGAACCGTTTCTGGTAAGTATTTTGCCATGACATCACGAATGGTAAAAAAGTTACCCAATGATTTAGACATTTTTTCGCCATCAACATTGATAAAACCAACGTGCATCCAGTTACGCGCGTATTCACAGCCGGTCGCTGCTTCAGATTGGGCAATCTCATTTTCATGATGCGGGAACTGCAAATCATGACCGCCGCCATGGATATCAAAGGTATTACCAAGGCATTTGGTCGACATCGCTGAGCATTCAATATGCCAGCCTGGACGCCCTTGACCCCACGCTGATGCCCATTGCGGCTCATCCGGTTTCGCCGCTTTCCATAACACAAAGTCAAACGGATTGCGCTTGTCGTTTTCGACTTCAACCCGTGATCCTGCCTGCATATCATCAAGGTTACGTTTTGACAATTTGCCATAATCTGCGAAGCTATCGACTGCATAGTAGACATCACCATTATCACCCGCGTAGGCATAGTCATTACTAACCAGCGTCTCAATCATCTGCTGCATCTCATCGATATGATCGGTCGCACGCGGTTCTGCATCAGGGGACAAGCAGCCAAGTGCTGTCGCATCTTCATGCATGGCAGTAATAAAACGTTGGGTCAATGTGCCAATCTCTTCACCATTTTCGGCAGCACGAGTAATGATTTTGTCATCAATATCAGTAATATTACGCACGTAATTTACATCATAGCCCAATTGTGCAAGCCAACGTACTGCCATATCAAAGCCAACCATCACTCGAGCGTGACCGATATGACAATAATCATAAACCGTCATGCCACACACATACATGCCAACTTTGCCCGTGGCAAGCGGCTTGAATGCTTGCTTGCGTCCAGTAAGTGAGTCATAGATGACGAGCTGAGACATCGCGTCTGCAAGAGGTGTGGTCATAGTCATAAAGCCTTTAAATTAAAAGTATAAGAGAAAACAAGCCTAGCAATCATGTACGCTTAGCCAATAAAAAAGCGCTTACATAAGCAAATCATGCATAAATCAAGGGTAAAGAGAACATCAATATAAAACTTAACCCATTATCTTAGCGAAAATGCTCGTAAAATACTACAATGAGCGCGCAAGTAAGACTCTGTAATGATAAAAACATTGATAGTTAAGGATAAAAATATGGGCAATCGTTTAAGCAAAATTTATACGCGTACTGGCGATGATGGTAGTACTGGCATGGCAGATGGCAGCCGCGTTAGCAAGGCGGACATCCTATTTAGTGTGATGGGTGATATTGACGAGCTCAACTCGCACATTGGCTTGGTACGTGCGCAGCTTACTCAAGCGTTAAGTGCGCAAACCAATAATTCAAGTCACAGCCAACAGCTACCTGAACGCTTGCAAACAAAGCAAGAAGTCGACTTTGCCCAAGCTTTAGTCATTATTCAACATTTATTATTTAATATCGGTGGTGAGCTTGCTATGCCAGAATATGAAGGCGTAAATACGATTCATATTGATTGGCTTGAGCAGCAGATCGATGCGATGAATACGACGTTACCACCGCTAAAAGACTTTATCTTACCAACAGGCTCATTATTGGTCAGCCAGTTGCATGTGGCACGTACTGTTTGTCGCCGCGCTGAGCGCCAAGCCGTATTACTAAAACAAGCTCAGCCACAAGCCATTCGTCCGACAGCGGTCGGCTTTATCAACCGTTTGTCTGATTGGCTCTTTGTCGCTGCACGTTTTTGCACAGATCCCAAGCAGGTCTCTGAAGTCTTGTGGGACAGCCAAGTATTACAAAAATTCGCTGATAGTTGAGCCATTTAATGAACCATAAAAAAACGCCTGCAATAAATATGTTGCAGGCGTTTTTTTATTGAAATACTGAATTGAAATATTGAAACGATGCTTATCGATATTTAATAGTAATAAGATTAATAAGTTGCTTCTTTATCTTCAATAATGACCATATCAATGCTTTCATCTTTAGGCGTTGCTTTTGGTGCTTCTGGAGCAGCAGGTGTAGGAGTTACTGTACTAGGCGCAGTAGTGCTAGGTGTTAGCGCTGACGGAGTGCTACTTGGCGTCTTTGTATTTTGACTGCTGTTTTGATTAACAACTGGTGGCTTAGCAGGTTGTGCTGGACGCACAGGCGCAGCTGGCGTTACCGCTCTTGGCTGACTAGTATTATTATTGCTCTGTGTATTCTGTGCTGGTTCACGGCGGCGTTCAGGTTGCTGAGT